>Ga0307966_1000424_pt1 | contig 35284 bp, 36 predicted proteins | sample OrgLakmetagen646_FD_203141 | JGI IMG/M metagenome (GOLD analysis project Ga0307966, IMG submission 203141) | Saline water microbial communities from Organic Lake, Antarctica - #646 | ecosystem: Environmental > Aquatic > Non-marine Saline and Alkaline > Saline | place: Antarctica: Organic Lake... | reverse complement strand
TCCGCAGTCAGCACTGGGCAGCAAGTCGCCCTTGCAGGCCATGAAAGACTGGCACAAACTCAAGCCAGAGCTGTTTAGGAAACAGCCATACTACCTTCCGGGATGTGACATATACCCTCTTCTTGCGACAGCTGCCGAATGGCCACGTTGTTCGGCAGCAGCATCCTCTTCAACACAGCCGCTTTTCGTTCCAGTGAGTATCCCAAGTCATTATCCTATCCCGCCCTCCTAAAATTAGAGAAAAATTGAGCGGCGGACAACTTCCATGATACAGGGAGGAATATCCCTCATCACCGATCTTGCCGTGAAAAACGCAGATCGCAGAGGGTTTATGTGATCATCCAGAATCGAATGATTATACCGCTCCTACTTCAAAACCCGAAAGTTCTCGTGGGTGATGACGCGGAAGTTGTCTGATACGCCCATCAGCGCCGGGATTCTGACGTCCTATTTGCTTTATTGTTGAGCGCTGGCCTTCGTCGTCTTGACGCTCTCAGGCCCATGAAATATGGTATAAGCACCAGAGCGGGCGTTGTGTAATGGTTAAGACCTCAGTTTTCCAAACTGAAGATGAGGGTTCGATTCCCTCCGCCCGCTCCAGAATCTTCCTTCAAGCTATACGTAATCGTATGCGCGCACAGGTCCGTACGTTTCGCCAGCCTTGTCAGCTGACGTTCTGCGCCGACACCTCAACCGCATGCAGGAACGACTTGGCAGAGGAACTGGCCGACAACAGTAGGTATGTATCCTCACCGGTGCGCGCGACGATAGCGCCCATATGCTCCATCATTGTGCGGGCGATGGCATTTACACTGAACGCATCAGGGTGCAGGTCAATCGGGCAGATCCGCTCCAGTACGCAGCGCGCGCCGGGGCCTTCGATTTGCAGCACGCACCAGGCGTCGGTCTGGTCGGTGGTATAGGCCGCACCCTTGAGCTGGGCCGCAATATGTGGCTCCGCGTCCGGGGTGGCGCGCGGGAAAAGGACAAATGCCTGATCCAAGCCAAGGCGCATAATCACCGACGATTTGTCCTTGGCAACGACCGACAACCCGATCTCGGGCAAGGCCACGCCAAAGGCCGCCTTGATCGCCACTTTCGCGGCATCCTCGCCGCCCAACGGCAGGGCGATCGAGACAATGGCAAGATCCTTGGGCGTGCTCAGCTTGATATCGCCAAAGCTGCGGTCGGTGCCAGCCAGCGGCGGCGCCGCTGTAAGAGTGAAATCAGGCACGCAGGCGCTCTCCTTCTGGGTCGATGAAGTGGGCCGAGACGATCTCGACCTCCATTTCGGTGTCGTGGACGGGGCTGACGGCACGGACGATCTCACCCATGCGGCTGTCACCAAACTTGATGAAGCCGAGTCCAATGGAATGGCCAAGGCTGGGCGAATACGCCACCGACGTCATCCAGCCCTGATCGTTGGCCATAGTGGCCTCATCGCCCTTGGTCATAAAATGCGACCCAGCTATCAGTTTCACCGAGCGATCCACCGGGCGGAAGCCGACAAGCTTTTCAGCATCCTCGCGCAGCATTTCAGGACGGCGAGACAGGACGTTGCCGATGCAGTCTTTCTTATCGCTGACCATGCGCGCCATTCCAAGGTTATGCGCGGTCGTGCGACCGTCCAGTTCATTGCCCGCCGCGTGCCCCTTCTCGATGCGCATCACGCCAAGCGCCTCAGTGCCATAAGGGCAGGCACCGAACTCCTCGCCCGCCTTCATCAGCGCGCCGATCATCGAATTGCCGTAACGTGCGGGCACGGCGACCTCATATGCCAGCTCGCCCGAAAAGGAGATTCGGAAGAGGCGCGCGGGCGTACCGCCGCAAACCGTCACTTCGCCGCAGGCCATGAAGGGGAAAGCATCATTGGACATGTCTTGCGTATCGTCAACGATCTTGCGCAGCAGGTCACGCGCCTTGGGTCCGGCAACGGCGAATTGCGCCCACGCATCTGTGGTCGAAATCAGGTGCACGTCCAGATCAGGCCGAAGGCACTGGCGGACAAATTCAAGCCGACGAAAAACCAGCACCGCATTGGCGGTGGTGGTGGTCATCACATAATGGTTTTCGGACATGCGCGCGGTGGTGCCGTCATCATAGCAGACACCGTCCTCGCGCAGCATGATACCGTAACGCACGCGGCCCACTGCCAGCTTGGCGAAGCCGTTGGCATAGACGAGGTTGAGGAACTCAGCGGCGTCCCTGCCCTGAACATCGATCTTGCCCAACGTTGTCACGTCACAGATACCGACCGACTGGCGCGTGGTAAGGACCTCGCGATCGACGCTATCGCGCCAGCCCGCCTCTGCGCCGCGCACGAACCATTGAGCGCGGAGCCAATTGCCGACCTCAATGAAGGTCGCACCATTCGCTTTGGCCCATTCATGGCTGGGCGTCAGGCGATAGGGGCGAAAATCAGTACCGCGCGCGCGGCCCGCCAGTGCGCCCAGCGGGACCGGCGTATAGGGCGGGCGGAATATGGTCGTGCCTGTCTCAGGGATCGTCTTGCCGCTGCATTCGGCCATGATCGCCAGCGCCGGGATGTTCGACGTCTTGCCCTGATCAGTGGCCATGCCTGTGGTCGTATAGCGCTTGAGATGCTCGACAGAGCGGAATCCCTCTTGGTGGGATTGCTTGATATCCTTGACCGTCACATCATTCTGCAGATCGACCCAGGCGCGGGTTTTGCCCGACGGGATATGCCATTTCGGCGCGCAATCTTGCGGCTCGTCCTCAGCCTTGGGCGCGGGATTGCGCGACACGGTGAAGCCCAGATCCTTTACTTGCACATTGGCGGCCTTGCGGCCTTCGGCTAGCGCAGCAGCCAGCGCCAGCTGGCCGTTGGCGGCCCCAGCAACGACCATGCCCTGCGGCAGGTCCGTGCCCGGCACGAAGGCCGAGATATCCTCGCGCCATGTGGGCCTGCCCCGCTGGTGGCAGGTCAGGTGCAAAGCGGGGTTCCAGCCGCCCGAGACGGCGAGGCAATCGACGTCAATCATCTGGCCATCCGTCAGCGTGATGCGTTTCAGTGCGCGGCGGCCTGCGGTATCGACCACGCCCGCGCTGCGGATATGGCGTGCACTGGGCACATCGCAAACGGCAGGCGCATCGCGCGTGTCGATGATCACGCGGACCTCAACGCCCTTCTTGGCCAGATCAGCGGCGGTGCGCCAACCATCGTCGTTATTCGTTAGTATGGCAACGCGCTGGCCCGGCGTCACGCCATAGCGATTGACATAGGTGCGTACAGCGCCGGCCAACATGATGCCGGGGCGGTCGTTATTGCCGAATGCGATGGGCCGCTCAATCGCGCCGGCGGCCAGCACGGCGCGTTTCGAATAAATGCGCCACAAGATCTGGCGCGGCTTGCCGTTCGCGCTGGCAAGGTGATCGGTGCACCGCTCCAGCGCGCCATAAACACCATGATCATAAGCACCGTAGATCGTCGTGCGCGTCATCAGGCGCACGTTATCCATCGCGGCCAGCTCGGCCACCGTTTGAATGGCCCAGTCGGCGCCTGCCATCCCATCGATTTCCAGCGTCTCGGCGTTCAATCGCCCGCCGACGGCAAAATCCTCATCCGCCAGAATGACGCGCGCGCCGCTGCGGGCGCCCGCGAGCGCAGCAGCAAGGCCAGAAGGGCCCGCGCCGATCACCAGAAGATCACAATGTAGAAAGCCCTTATCGTAGGTGTCGGGGTCCTCTTGCATCGACAGACGGCCAAGACCGGCAGAATGGCGGATCGCAGGCTCGTAGATCTTTTCCCAGAAGGCTTTGGGCCACATGAAAGTCTTGTAGTAGAACCCGGCGCTGAGGAAGGGCGACATCAGGTCAGTCACGGCCATGAGGTCGAATTCCAACCGGCCACGATGGTTCTGGCTGGTGGCGTTGAGGCCATCGAATAGTTCCGCAACAGTAGCGCGGGTATTTGGCTCCTGCGCGGCGCCCGCGCGTAGTTGAACTAGCGCGTTCGGCTCCTCGCTACCGGCCGCGAATATGCCGCGCGGGCGGTGGTACTTGAACGAGCGGCCAACCAGCACTTGCCCGTTCGCGAGCAATGCAGAGGCGAGCGTATCGCCCGCGTGACCTTGCATAGATTTACCATTGAACGTGAAGTTCAGCGATTTGGAACGGTCGATAAGGCCGCCCTTGATGCGGTTGATTTGGCTCATATGCTGCGCTCCAACTCTTTGCTCGAAGTTCTTGCGCGGGCCACGTCACGGGCCATTTCAACTGCTGTAATCTCATGCGTAAGGGTGTCGCGCGTAACGACAAGCCAGCTACGGTCACCCTGCTCATGATACCATAACTCTTGCATCTGCCCGGCGATGTTGTCGCGCAGATAGCCGTATTCATAGAAAGCCTCGGCGGCGTTCTCGGCCTGCCAATCAGGCCGATCCATGAGGGCCGCGTCGCCCAGATAGACAAATTCGGCGGCGTCGCGCGGGCCAAGAAGCGGATGATTGATGATCATGTGTTCACCTCGAAGGCGGCAAGGGTTTTCGAAAACCCTTGGCAATTTTCTTGAAAGAAAATTGCAATAAACTGGCGGCGTGCGGGGGGCACAGGCGTGAATTGGATATTTTTACCAAGAAAAAACATGGACCACCTCAATGTAGGTTGGGCTGATTGCCCTGCCCTTTTTCGTCAATCATATGGCCGCGCCGGAACCGGTCGAGGCGCATCTCCGTGGCGACAGGGTGGGGCGTATCCTTTGCCAGAAGGTGCGCATAGCACCAACCTGAGGCCGGGGTCGCCTTAAAGCCGCCATAGCACCAGCCGCCGTTGAAATAGAGGCCGCCGATATCCGTCTTATCGATGAAGGGTGAGCCGTCCATCGACATATCCATGATGCCGCCCCAACTGCGCAGAAGGCGCGCGCGCCCGATCATGGGCATAATCGCCATACCGCCCTCGGCGACATCCTCGACCACGGGCAGATTGCCACGCTGGGCGTAGGAATTGTAACCGTCTATATCACCGCCAAAAACCAGACCGCCCTTGTCGGACTGACTGACATAGAAATGCCCCGCGCCGAAAGTTATGACGCCGGGGATGACGGGCTTCAGCCCTTCGGTCACGAAGGCCTGAAGGACATGGCTCTCGATCGGCAGGCGCATCCCGGCTTGGGCTGCGACGCGCCCAGACGATCCGGCGACGCACATCGCGACCTTTTTGGCCTTGATGGGTCCGCGCGATGTCTCGACACCGCGACAGACGCCGTTCTCGATCTGGAAACCGGTGACTTCGCAGTTTTGGATGATATCGACGCCGCGGCTGTCGGCGCCGCGCGCGTAGCCCCACGCGACTGCATCGTGTCGCACTGTGCCACCGCGCCGCTGGTATAACCCGCCCTTGATTGGAAAGCGTGCGTTGTCATAGTCGAGGAACGGCAGATCTGCGCGCAGCTGCTCGGCGCTGGCATATTCGGCGTCGGCACCGGCGAGGAACATCGCATTGCCGCGCCGGATGAATGAATCGCGCTGCGCGTCCGAGTGCAGCAGGTTCAGGATCGAGCGCTGGCTGACCATCGCGTTGTAGTTGAAGTCTTGCTCCAGCCCTTCCCACAGCTTCAGCGAAAGCTCGTAGAACGGCTCGTTTCCCGGCAGCATATAGTTCGAGCGGATAATTGTCGTATTGCGGCCAATATTGCCACTGCCCAGCCAACCCTTTTCCAGCACGGCGACATTGGTTATGCCGTGCTCCTTAGCCAAATAATATGCCGTAGCGAGGCCGTGACCACCTCCACCGATAATGATGACGTCATACTCGGGCTTAGGCTCAGGTTCGCGCCAGGCGGGCGTCCAGCCTTTGTTGCCAGTCAGGCCTTCCTTGAGGATGCGGAGTGCGGAGTAGCGCATTATGGATCGTCCGATTTGCCAGTTTGCGATAAACATGATGTGTTTTTGGTATTTGCACTTTCCTCAAAAAGACGGATATATGTCTGAAATGGACGTGCATGTAGATCATCTCCCCCGCCCCACACGAATCGGCATCCTGCCAGTCGCGGATTTCGCCGTGATGTCTTATGCGTCCACGGTCGAGCCGCTACGCGCGGCCAATCTGCTGGCGGGCAGGACGCTGTATGAGGTCGTTCATATCGGACCTGGCGGAGGCACAGTGCCCAGTTCAGGTGCGGCAGTCATCCCCGCCGAGGCCCGGGTAGGAGATACACTGCGGTTAGAGATGCTGTTCGTGGTCGCCGGCGGCGATATCGGCGGCCATGTCGATCCCGCGCTCTATCGCTGGCTGGCGCGGCTGGCGCGTGAAGGGGTGCATTTGGGCGGCGTGTCAGGCGGGCCGGTCATTCTGGCCCGCGCGGGGCTGATGGCCGGGCGGCGCATGACGCTGCACTGGGAGTATGCCGCAGCGCTAGCCGAGGTGTCACCCGATCTGGCCCTCGAGCGGACACTATACGTAATCGACCGCGACCGGATGACCTGCGCCGGTGGCACCGCACCACTGGACATGATGCACGCGCTGATCGCGCGGCAGCACGGCGCCCATTTTGCACGGCGAGTCAGCGACTGGTTCATGCATACCGAAATCCGCCCCCCCATCGGTCCCCAGCGTGGCGGGCTCGCCGAGAGGGTGGGCACACACACACGCGCCATTCTGGACGCCGTCGAAGTAATGGACAGCCATATCGCCGATCCGCTAGATCTGGGCCAGCTAGCGCAAATTGCGGGCCTGTCGTCCCGGCAGCTGAACCGCCTTTTTGTCGATCAGCTGGGCAAGCCCGTGATGCGCTATTATCGCGCGCTCAGGCTGACCCAAGCGCAGAGCCTGCTGCGCAATTCGGCCCTGCCTCTGACGCAGATCGCGCTCGCAACCGGCTTTGCCAATTCATCGCATTTCTCGCGCAGCTACGCCGCGCAATTCGGGCAGCCGCCATCACGCTATCGCTAGGCGGTCAGTTCAACAGGCCCGCGTAGCGCATCCCGACCTCGACCAGTTTTTTAGTGCCGTCTGTCAGCGGCACCAAGGGCGAGCGGACCTCTTCACTACATTTGCCAAGAAGCGACATGGCATACTTTACGCCGACCAGCCCCGGTTCGGTAAAGATGGCGTGGTGCAGTGGCATCAGCCGGTCCTGAAGCGTCAATGCATCAGCATAATCTCCCGCAAGGCAGGCGGCCTGCAACTGCGCACAGAGCGCAGGAGCTATGTTCGCGGTGACAGAAATACAGCCCACCCCGCCTTGAGCGTTGAAGCCATGCGCGGTGGCATCCTCTCCCGAAACCTGAATGAAATCGGGGCCGCACGTCATGCGCTGGGCACAAACACGGGCCAGATCGCCGGTGGCGTCCTTGACCCCGATGATGCGAGGTAGTTTTGCCAGTTCGCCCATCGTGGCAGCCGACATATCGACAACCGACCGGCCGGGGATGTTGTAGATGATGATCGGCAGGTCGCAGCTATCATGTGCGGCGGTGAAATGCGCGATCAACCCGGCCTGCGTCGGCTTGTTGTAATAGGGCGTAACGACGAGCGCGGCATTGGCGCCGACTTTGTGAGCATGGCGCATAAACTCGACCGTTTCAGCGGTGTTGTTGCTGCCTGCGCCCGCGACCACCGGAATGCGGCCCGCGACGATGCGCACGACCTCTTCGACTACGGCCATATGCTCGTCATGTGTCAGGGTCGGGCTTTCGCCTGTGGTACCGACGGGGACCAGGCCGTTGCTACCTTCCGCGATATGCCATTCCACCAGTTTGCCCAGAGTGTCAAAATCCACCGCACCGTTTTTGAGGGGCGTGACCAGGGCGGGAAGCGAACCTTTGATCATAGCGGACTCCTTTGCAAGTGTGGGGCGTATCTGCCCAAAAGGTGAGGCGCGGCTTTAGCAAGGGCGGCGCCCAGCCCCTAAATGAAGATGTGGACGGCGCCCGGGCGCGCGCTTAGGCTGCGTTCGTCTATCCTTCGCCAAGACGGGAAATGCAAGCCATGACGCGCTCTCTTTTAGCTGCCCTGCTGCTGATATGCAGCACTGTCCCCGGCGCCAGCGAGGCTCCGCGCATCACACCGCCCAGCGCGTTGGCCAGCGCGCTGGATGCAGGCGCCGCCGGGCGGTGGGACCGGGCGGCGCAGCTGGCGACGCGCGACGGGCCTGTCGCGACCGAGCTGGTCGAATGGGCGCGCCTGAGGTCGGGGCGCGGCACCTTGCCAGAAGTGCTAACGTTTCTCAACATCCACCCCGGCTGGCCAGGATTGGACAAGATGCGCGCAGAATCGCTGGATGTGCTGAAGGAGGCCACCGACGCGCAGATTATCGCATTTTATGAAGGCGCCGCGCCCGAAACTGGCGCGGGCGTCTTGCGCCATGCTGCCGCACTCACCGCGCGGGGCCGCCAGCAGCAGGCCGAGAAAAACGTGATCGCCGCGTGGCGCAGCTTAGATCTCAGCAGCGACGAACACACCGCATTTTTGAACGCTTACGGCACAATCCTGACCCCGCATCACGCGGCGCGCATGGACATGGCGCTATGGCGCGGACTGCGCGACAGCGCCCCAATGTTGCCACTGGTGAACGAGGATATGCGTGCCCGCGCCAACATCCGCATGATGGCCAGCGATGGCCGCCGCGGGATCGAGGCGAAAATTGCCAGCCTGCCGGAGGCGATGCAGCGCGATCCAGGCATCGCGCACATGCTGTTCGAGCGCTACATCAAGGCCGATAAATCAGAGGCAGCGATGACCCTGATGCAAAGCCAGAGCAAGCTGAAGAACGGCCTTGGGCAGGCATGGCGCTGGGCCGGATGGCGGCGCAGCTTTGCCCGGCGCATGATGCGGAATGGCGACTACGTGCGCGCCTACGATCTGGCGGCCCATCACCAGTTGCAGGATGGCGGTGCCTACGCAGATCTTGAGTGGCTTTCGGGCTATCTGGCATTGCGCTTCCTAGGCGATCCAGCGCTGGCGCTGGATCATTTCCAGCGGCTGCGCGCAAGCGTCGAGACGCCTATATCGATGGGCCGCGCGCATTACTGGATCGGCCGCGCGCAAGAGGCACTGGGCGATCCCGAGGGCGCGCAGGTAGCCTATGCCCAAGGCGCGGGCGAACAAACCAGCTTTTATGGGCTGCTGGCCGCCGAAAAGGCAGGTCGGCCATTCGATCCGGCACTGGCCGGCGACGAGGTGTTTCCGCCATGGCAGCAGGCCGCATTCGCGCAGAGCGATCTCTTTGGCGCAATCACCCTACTGGCCGCCTCCGACCAGTTGACGCTGGCTGAATGGTTTATCAGCGCCTTGGCGGCGACGCTGGACCGCAACGAGTTGGGTAGCCTTGGCGCAGCATTGAGGGATATCGGCCAGCCGCATTTGCAGGTGATGCTGGGCAAAGCGGCGGCCGGGCGCGGTATCGTGCTGCCTGCCGATTACTATGCGCTGCACCCAATGCAGGACATGGATCTGCCTGTGCCGATGGAAATGGCCCTCGCCATCGCTCGCCGCGAGAGCGAGTTCGACCACCGCGTCGCCAGCGGTGCAGGTGCGCTGGGCCTGATGCAGGTACTACCCGGCACCGCCAGCGACGTAGCCCGCGATCTAGGCATCGAATACGACCGGGGCCGCGTCTTAAGCGATTGGCCCTATAACGCGCGGCTCGGCTCCACCTATCTTGCGCAGATGTCGCAGCGCTTTGGCGCCAATGTCGTTATGATTTCAGCCAGTTATAATGCTGGCCCCGCCCGCCCACCCCGCTGGATGTCCGAGCGGGGCGACCCAAGGGATGGCACCGGCATGGGCGATTTGGATGTGATCGACTGGATCGAATTCATTCCATTCGACGAGACACGCAACTACGTTCAGCGCGTCGCCGAAAGCCTGCCGATCTATCGCGCCCGTTTGGGCAAAGATCCCCATCCGGTGCCATTCAGCCAAGAGCTGACCGGCGCGACGATACCGTCAACCTTGGATTAAGGCGCGCGGCGCAAGGGCAGCGCGCGAGTTTCAGAACATCTTGCGCCAAGCTACGCCCGAGACCCAATCGGTTCCGAAGCGCGGACCATTGAGATCCTGATAGATTGGCAGACCGGCATCGACATCCATCATGTGCCCCTTCAGCGGCCCGTCCTGCAGTGTAAAGTCAACGCCTGCCGTCAGTGTGACAGCATCACCGCCCTGAAAGGCCGGATTGCCCCCCTGCATCGGCCCAATGATCAGAGGGTCACGCCCATCAATCCGGCCCAGCCGCGCCGCTTCGATCCGGCCCCAATAGCTGTAGAATAGCGCCGGTTTGTAGCTGGCCCACGCCGACACAGCCGTCTCGTCGCCCAGCGAATACCCCTCATCGTTGCTGCCAAGGCGAATGATCCCGCGCAGTTGCGCGCCCCAGTTCAGACGTCCGGCGCCATTGCGATAGCTGAGCGCCGGCATCAGATCATACGTTCCCGATCCCAGCTGCATTGGATAGGCCATCCGCCGTGTCATTATAGGGCCCATCGGCGACAGCATCGTACCCGTCTCGGTGATGGACCCGGTCGGTAAGCTCATCGTCATGTTCAGCAATAGTTGTGATCGCTCCTTGTGCATCAGGCCATAAGTGCCGCCGACGCGAATATCGCCCAGCCCTTCGCTGCGCATCTTCGAATTGCCAAGCACGGCAGTCCCAGCGGCGCCTGCATAGGTTGTCGAGGTTATGCTTTTCTCGACATACGGCAGCATCGCCATGAGGGTCTGTCGGCGCATACATCAGGCCGACCATATGCATCTGCATGGTCATCTCTTGCGGTACAGCGCGCAGGGTGGGCGGCTGGCCCGGCGCGCAGAAAAACGTGTTGGGCACGCTGGTCGCAGTAAAATCGTTGCTGACCTCACTGGTGCCGATCCGGTTGCCCGACATCGACATCGCCCCAAAGCAATAGCTCAACATCACCTTGCCTGCGGGCATCAAATGATTGCCTATCATACCCACAGGCCCATGCATCGCAGCGCTATGACCATTTTCCATGTGGCCACCTGTCATCTGGTCTGTCTTCATCATGTCGCCGCCGGATCCCGCGCCGCGTGTGCCCGGCATGGCAGCGCCGCTTGGGTCGATCATTCCGGACATACTGGTTTCGGCCAGCGCAGGCGCAGCCACGAGGGTGGCGCAGAGCAGCGCCGCAATGAGTTTGCGTGTCATGTATTCGGCCTTTTGTTGCCGGCATGGCGCATCTGCGCCGCCGGACGTGTCAGTCTGATTAAGTTGAAAATAAGTTGATCAGACGACAAGCGGCGCCGCTCGCGCGCGGTAGCGCAATACCTGCGCCGCCGCAGAGCGCAGATGCAGCACAACGATTGAAGCAACGGCACGGCCAACCAGAACCGGCAGCCGCACATTTTCCACGTCCAGCGCAGCGGTTATGTCTAAGATGGGACAAGTATCCGATGAAAGCTCGGGCGCGGATGGGTTCGCCGGATCGAACGCGACTTGCACGATTTGCCCGCCAAGGCACAAGGAAATGCGCCCGTCCACCATCACCGGCATTATCAACGGCGCGGCCATAACGCGCAGCACCAACACCAGCACCATCAGCACGGGCAGAACCTCGCGGGCAAAGCAGCGTAATATGCGGGCAGCTTGGCGCATGCGGGTTCAGGCGGGTTCAGGCGGGTCCATCGTCAGAACTGTATGCATACCTTTTGCACCACGCGCACCGCACACAGCAAGCCCCAGCCCTCCTCTGCCATCGGGCGTTCATCTTGGCAAAAATACTCTCGCCGAAGGCGCTGCGACGGCGATCGGCAGAGGTAAGCACCGCCCCCTTGCATTGCCCCATCATCCCGTTTAGCTAGATGTCCGAGAGGTTGGCGCGGGCAGGCACCTCGCCAACCCGGTCAGATCCGGAAGGAAGCAGCCGTAACGAGCCCCGCTTGGGTCGTTGTCCAGCCTCTCACCCTACCCTGCAATTCTGCAAAATATTTGCCCTGGGCGCTCCGGCGCTTGCGAGTGCGGCTTCGCATTTGGGGAAGGCAGGATCAGTATCCCAACTCGCGAGCGTTTATGCTCCCGGCCCAGCGAAACACACGCGGCCAGATTTGAGGCACATGCCGCGCAGCCCGCCCAACAATCCTGCCAGACCACGAAGCGTCTGGCCCGCCTCCATGCGCTTGCAGCAATCGGCATCATTCTCTGCATTCGCAGGGCACAATCTCATCGTTTTGGCCTCCTCCACGGGCGCCACGATGATGTCCTCAAGAGCGATCAGGACCACGGCAGTATCGACTCTATCAAAGACGAGGCGATCACGCGTCTTGGCCGTGCCCTTGATCACGCAGCCGATGTCAAACCCCAGAAACCCGTATGCGTAGATACTTCGCTGGCGCGTACAACAGCCGATATGACCCGGCCCGGCGACAATGATCCCGACAGGGGGCGTCACCAGCACGATCTTGATCACCTTAATCAAGATGATACCGCACTAGGTCGCATCGTATCCGAGACTGGTCACCAGCGGCCATGACATCGGCGTCACTGAAGGGTCTCTACCACCTCCCTCTCAAACTTATCCGCAATGGTCCGCTTCTTCGCGTCCATTCATTCGGCGGCATGGATCGAGATGGCGCCTTACCGCCCGGTGACGGCCTGCGTACTGCCCTGCATCGCCCAGCGCATCTGCGACTGTGTTTCTATCGCGCAAGGGCGCACTGCGCGCAGCCGGGCCAGTGCCGCATCCGGCGCCTCGCCCGCGGCGATCATCAGGCGCAGCGCCGCCATACCGGATCGACCGCAACCACCCTGGCAATGGATCAGGACGCGCCCGCCCCCGCGCAGCGCAGGCGACGCGACAGACGCAGCACTGCGCCAGATCGCGGCACCGGCGGCATCCGGAACACCGAAGTCGGCCACCGGCACATGCACCCAGCGCGTTCCGATATGCACCACGTCGTGCCCCAGATTGGCGGCGCCAACCACCGCCATCTCTGACAGGGTCGTCAGCGTCATCACCATCGCCGGGCGCCAATCCTTGAGATGGACTAGATCGGCGGCATAATCACCCCCAGCGCCCGGCAAGGGCGCTATCGCGAGGATCCCGCGCAAAACTGGTAACGCGTGAATGACAAAGCCGGCCATTCGTACCGCCCCCCCCCTATAGCCGCTCGGCGCCGAACGTGTCACAGGCGCCCATATGCCCTGTCCCATATCCGGCTGCGAACCAGCGCGCCCGCGGCTCGGATGTGCCATGCGTAAAGATGCGCGGCCCTGGCACGCGGTCCGCGCTACGTTGCAAGTGCTCGTCGCCAATACTGCGCGCAGTGTTCAGCGCTTCCTCGATATCACCGGACTCAAGCAGGTCACCGACCGCCTGCGCCCAGACACCGCTGAGGTAATCAGCCTGTAATTCCAGCCACACCGTCAGCGCATTGGCCTGCCGCTCGCTGGCGCTGTGGCGGGCATTATTGACCTGTCCCAGAATGCCCAGCTCGTTCTGCACATGATGTGCGACTTCGTGTGCGATCACATAGGCGGCGGCAAAATCGCGGCGCGCGCCACCACCGGACCTCCGGCGATCCTCGATATTGCGGCTACGGCGCAATCCTTTCAGCTTCATGGCGTCGGCTCCGGTCTGTATGTGGATATTCTAAGGTATAGCGCGCCGCACGCCGGGCGCCAGAAAAACCCGCTTTGCCAAGGCGGAGCCAATCATCCACCACCCAGCCCGTGACCGACAAGACGGAAAAGACCGCGCAGCGCATTGATTAGGCCGAGGATCGCCCGACCATGGCCAACGGAGCGCGGTCAATTCGTGGACGGCCCTCGGATTGGGCGCTGGCGGCGACGCCAACGCTTTCAAGGCTGTCTTTAGCAACTTTGAGCCAACATAGGCAGCCCAGGCGGCAACCACTCTTTTTTCTGGGGGCTGCCATTACAATCTACTGGACTGCCATCAATCATGCGTGCCAGACGCATCACCGCCGGGCCAGCCGCAACGCCGAAGTCACGGACTTCAAGAGCTTCTCCCGCGTCGCCGCGCTGCTGAGCCGCGCTGCGGTCGGCGCCGGTACAGTGCTGTGGATGCTGTGCCCGCCACCCTGAATCGCAGCAACCCCGGGTGGACGCGGACGCGCGGCGCGCTTACGCTGTCGACATGAGCTTCCCGATTCCAGCAGGCGCCCTGACATGACCAACACCGCCCCCTCCGGCTACCGCGTTCTGGCCCGTAAATACCGGCCCGAAACATTTACCGATCTGGTTGGGCAAGACGCGATGGTGCGCACGCTGAAAAACGCGTTCGAGGCCGATCGCATCGCGCAAGCCTTCATAATGACGGGCATTCGTGGAACCGGCAAGACTACCACCGCGCGCATCATCGCCAAGGGTATGAACTGCATCGGACCCGATGGCGCCGGCCGCCCCACGACCGAGCCGTGCGGCATTTGCGAGCATTGCACTGCCATCATGGAGGGCCGCCATGTCGATGTGCTGGAAATGGACGCGGCCAGCCGCACCGGCGTGGGCGACATCCGCGAGATCATCGATTCGGTCGCCTATCGCGCCGCCAGCGCCCGGTACAAGATCTACATCATCGACGAGGTGCATATGCTCAGCACGTCAGCGTTCAATGCGCTGCTGAAAACGCTGGAGGAGCCGCCCGCACACGTCAAATTCATTTTTGCAACCACCGAGATACGCAAGGTGCCGGTCACAGTCCTCAGCCGTTGTCAGCGCTTCGATCTGCGGCGGATCGAGCCTGAGGTTATGCTGAAACTTATGCGAAAGATTGCAGAGGCCGAGGGTGCGAGTATCACAGGCGACGCACTGGCCCTCATCACACGCGCTGCCGAAGGCTCGGCACGCGATGCCACGTCGCTACTGGATCAGGCCATCAGCCATGGCGCCGGAGAAACCGGCGCTGATCAGGTCCGTGCGATGCTGGGCCTCGCTGACCGGGGCCGCGTACTGGACCTGTTTGATCTGATCCTAAAGGGCGACGCCGCAGGCGCGCTGACCGAACTGGGCGCACAGTATTCTGACGGTGCCGATCCGCTGGCCGTGCTGCGCGATCTTGCCGAAATCACGCACTGGACCTCCGTGGTGAAAATCACCCCCGAGGCGGCGGATGATCCGACGATCGGCCCAGATGAGCGCGCCCGCGGACTGCAAATGGCCGAGACACTGCCAATGCGCGTGCTAACACGCATGTGGCAAATGCTGCTCAAGGCGCTGGAGGAGGTCGCGGGTGCGCCCAATTCCATGATGGCAGCCGAAATGGCCGTGATCCGCCTGACCCATGTAGCCGACCTGCCCAGCCCAGAAGAGCTGCTCCGCAAGCTGAAAGATACGCCCCTGCCACCCACCGGGCCCGCTGGCGGAGGCACCTCCAGGTCTGGCTCCTCAGGGTCTGGCCGATCTGGATCTGGCCCATCTGGCGGTGGCGCCAGCACGCACGGGGCATCCGGGGCGTACAGCGCGACCGCCCAGACGCATGCCCAGACGCCGCAACAGCCGCGCGCGTCAACCGGCAATGGCGCAGGACAGACCCTCGCCGTCGCCGCCGATCCCGCACTGGCGCAATATCCGACCTTCCACCACGTGATCGAACTGATCCGCCACAACCGCGACGTCAAGCTGCTGGTCGAGGTCGAAACCTGCGTGCAGCTGGCAGCTTACCAACCCGGCCGCATCGAATTTGTCCCCGCCGCCGGCGCCCCGCCCGATCTGGCCCAGCGCCTCGGTGCGGCGCTTCAACGGTGGACTGGCAATCGCTGGGCCGTCACGCTAGTCAACGAGGGCGGCGCGCAAACCATCGCAGGCCTGCGCGACGCCGAGGAGATGTCGCTGCGCGCCGAGGCCGAGGGACATCCCTTGGTCCAAGCCGTGAAGGACGCCTTCCCCGGCGCGCAGATCATTGAAATCCGCACCGCCCGCCAGATCGCTAACGACGCACAGGCCGAAGCGCTGCCCGAAGTCGAAGACGAATGGGATCCCTTCGAAGAAGACTGAGCACACGCGATTGCCCCCCCCACCCTTGTTCCGGATGCCGCGCATACGTATTTAAGACTAAACATTTTCACCGAAAGGAGACAGGTATGTTCAAGGGAATGGGCCAGATGGGCGACATGGCCAAGATGATGAAGGCGGCGCAGGAGATGCAAGGCAAGATGTCCGCGCTGCAAGAGGAAATGCACACGCTTACAGTGACGGGCGAATCTGGCGCAGGCTTGGTCAAGGCGGTCGCCACTTGCAAGGGCGAGTTGAAGAGTCTCGACATCGATCCCAGCATTTTCTCGGCAGGGGAAAAAGAAGTCGTAGAGGACCTCATTCTTGCTGCAATCAAAGACGCCCAAGGCAAGGCCAGCGACCGCGCCCAAGAAGAAATGGGCAAGCTTACCGAGGGTATGGGCCTGCCAAAGGACATGAACCTGCCGTTCTAAATGTTGGCACGCCCCGTCTTTCATCTTGGCAAAAATACTCATCGCCGCCAGCCGTCAGGAACCTCCACTTGAGTTCGACCCGCGACATCGACAGCCTGATCGACATGATGGCACGGCTGCCCGGCCTTGGCCCACGTTCGGCGCGGCGCGCCGTGCTCCACCTTATCGCCAAGCGCGAGATGAAGCTGATTCCGCTGTCCGGCATGATGCAGAAAGTTGCAGAAACCGCACGCGAGTGCGCCGTCTGCGGCAACATTGGCACGGCGGAAGTATGCGACATCTGCCTCGCACCAAAACGCGCGAATGGAATCCTCTGCGTGGTAGAAAGCGTCGCGGACCTTTGGGCGATGGAACGCGGCGCGGCCTATAAAGGGCGCTATCATGTCCTAGGCGGCACGCTCAGCGCTCTGGATCAGGTCGGCCCCAAACAGCTGCGCATTCCCGAAATGATGGCCCGGATCGACGAGGAGAGCATTACGGAAGTCATCCTTGCCCTCGCCGCCACAATCGATGGCCAGACAACGGCCCATTACATTGCTGACCAGATCGAGGGGCGGGTGCGCCTCACCACGCTGGCGCAAGGCGTGCCCATCGGCGGCGAGTTGGATTATCTGGATGACGGCACGATCAGCGCGGCACTGAGCGCGCGCAGGGATATTTAGGGCTTGCCCAGCATCACGTATCGGGATTTTGGATATTTCGACCAAGAAAAAGCCTAGGCCGCACAAAAATCACTGCAACACCTGATCCTCGGGCCATTGCATGTCGTAGTCCAGTTTCAGGTTGCGCGCCGCACCGGGCTCAATGTCGAATTCCCACGCAAGAACACCCCGTGCGCCGTTCACGTCAACATCCGTCGGCTGCGGGTTGGCCCGCCAATCGATGCCCAGCTCTTCTTGCTCAGAATAGGGTACGCGGTCCAACACGCGCACGAACCACGTCTCGCCGGTGAGATTCTCGACCTCGATCCGGGCAGTTTCGGTGAGGTCGCTGGATTTGCGAATCAGGCCACTGCCGCCCTCCTCGCGGTCCAGCGTAGTGCGTGTCAGGCGCAGCCCGTCGATAGGGCCAAAAGACGCCTCAGCCTCGGTGCCAGCCGCGATCAGCGGGCTCTGCGCCATGCCGACATAAGTCGCGTCCAGATAGTAATGCGTCTCGCCCGGCAGAATAAGCTCGTCCATATTGTTGGTGAATTCAGCCACCAAGAACGCGTTTGCGTCATAGAGGGGCACGGCGCGCGCGCTGATCTCTGCCTCCGTGTCCAGCGTGCCCAGCGCGATGCGAAGCGCATCGACGCCTGACGCCACCGTGACGAGCGCCGCGTAATCATAGGTGACAGCCAGCCCGTCGAACGTAGCAGACGCCATCACAACGGGCGGCGCGACCACAGGCTCGGACAGGGCAATGCTGTCCATCGCAACCCCCAGCACCTCCTTGCGCATCAGCGGCACAGGCGTGCCGATGCGCCGCAGAAGCGGGCCAATATCGCTGGGACGGGTCTGACCGCTGGGGCGCACGGTGGAGAGGGTCAGCGCTACATCCTCCCAATTCTCACCCGTCTGCTGGTGAAGATAGGCGCCGCGCACGATCTCCAGCGCGCCCGTCGCGCGGGTGAGAGTCATGTCATAGACTGGCGACCAGCCTGCATTCCACGTCTGATACGTAACATCCAACGTTCCGTCCGTCTGGTCGGCCGCTGTGATCGATACAGTCAGCATTGCGCGATTGCCATCCTCGGGGACGAGCGCAGCCAGCGCCAAGCGGGCCTCTTCCAGCGCCTCGATCTCGTCCTTCAAATCCGCCTCGGCACGGGTCGCTACGCGGGCGGCATCGTGCGCGGCCTCACTCGCGGCCAAAGTCTGCGCGCCAATCATCTGCGCCATACTGCGCAGGGTTTCCACGTCCTGCGCGGCGACCCCGTCACCCTGTCCCAAATGCGCTAGGAATGCAGCCTGCGCGGTCGCCGCGTCCACGGCGAGGCGCAGGCGCGCAATGTCGGCGCGTGCCGCATTCAGCGCCTCCTCGCGGCGCTCCACCTCGGCTTCAGCGGCGGCGATGACGGCGCTCTGGCGGTCACCGCGCGGCGGCTGGGCGTTGCTGCGGGTTGTTATGCTCCCCGTCTTGGCACCTGTGACGGTGACCCTCACGGTCTTCAGATCGGTATCCTGCGGTAGGTCCAGCAGGATCAGATCATGCTGTCCGGCTGGAACGGTGAACGGCACGGTCCGCTGCACTGTCGCGCCCTGCGGATAGAGCGTTACGGCGCTGACGCGGCTGGTCAGCGGGATGTCGTCCGCCATAAGGCAGGTCGGCAGAACGAGAACGAGAACGAGAGTGAGGGGCAGGACGCGCATGATTGGCTTCTCCGGATGTACGCGGCCAGTCTTTGGCGCGCATGGCCAGATTGCAAGCGAATCGACCCCAAGATGCGCGGATTTACGCTATCTTAATCCGGCTGTGGCCAGATACGGAAATGATGTGGATGATATTCATGATGATGCTGCCACTATCAGGTCTGCGGCTCAACACCTTGGCAGGGCCGGGCTTTCTGCTTATGCAATTTTGCATTCCCTCCCGGCGCGCAACAATTCGCCGAGAGGGTGCAGAAAGGGTCAGCCTTTTTTCAGCACGCGCTGGCCCAGCGTTTCGGCGATCTGGACGGCATTCAGCGCCGCGCCTTTGCGCAGGTTATCACTGACGCACCATAGGTTCAGACCGTTTTCGATGGTGCTGTCCTGCCGGATGCGGCTGATGAAGGTGGCAAAGTCACCAACGCATTCGACGGGCGTGACGTACCCACCGTCTTGACGCTTGTCGATTACCATGATGCCGGGTGCCTCACGCAAGATGTCACGCGCCTCGTCCTCGTCGAGGAATTCCTCAAACTCGATGTTAATCGCCTCGGAATGACCGACGAATACCGGCACACGCACACAGGTCGCGGTGACCTTGATCTTAGTATCGAGAATCTTCTTGGTCTCAGCGACCATCTTCCACTCTTCCTTGGTGTCGCCGCTATCCAAAAAGACGTCGATATGCGGGATCACGTTGAAGGCGATCTGCTTGGTAAAAACGCGCGCGGGCTTGTCGTCAGTGGGGTTGTAGATGCTCTTGGTCTGATCCCACAACTCGTCGATGCCGTCTTTGCCGGCGCCACTGACGGACTGGTAGGTACTGACGACGACGCGCTTGATACGAGCGCGGTCATGCAGCGGCTTCAGCGCAACAACCATCTGCGCGGTCGAGCAGTTGGGATTGGCGATGATGTTTTTCTTGTGGACCATCTCGACGGCCTCGGGATTGACCTCCGGCACAACCAGTGGCACGTCTGGATCATAGCGGTAGAGCGAGCTGTTATCGATCACGATGCAGCCTGATTTGGCAGCCCTAGGCGCATAGATCTTTGTCGCATCGGAGCCAATGGCGAACAAGGCGATATCCCAGCCGGTGAAATCAAAAGCGTCTAGATCTTTTGTTTTCAGCGTCTTATCGCCATAGCTGACCTCGCTGCCCATCGATTTCCGGCTGGCCAGCGCGACCACCTCATCGGCAGGGAACTGGCGCTCAGCCAGAATGTTCAGCATTTCGCGGCCCACGTTGCCCGTGGCACCAACGACGGCGACCCTATAGCCCATCTTTTGTAACTCCTGAATACGATCCGGTTCGGCTCTGCGCGTTCTAGACCGCTTGGCCCCCATAGAAAAGGGGGGCCGCCGGCCCGATTGCTCAACGTGGCGCGTCGCGGCTGAAAAAGTAAAAACCAATGCCGACCAGTGTAACGATGCCAAAGAACGCAAATAGCGTAGCATAGGAGGCCAAATCGCCCGAGGTGGCAGCGACCCGCGCGTGGATGCCACCAGACGCCAGTTGCGCCACACCCACCCCGCCGATGCCAAAGAGGTTCATCAGCGTCACGCCCCGGCCCGCCAGATGCGCCGGGAAAAACCCACGCGTATGGGCGATCATGATCGGGAACGTGCCGCCGAAAAAGCCAATGGCGGCGCACAGCGCGATACCCACCGCAGCACTATGTCCAGCCAGCAGCGCCAGCGCGAGGGCCGAGACCGCGCACATCAGGTTGCCGATAAGGATCACCCATTTATGCGTGCCAAACACCCGGTCGAGCGGTCCATACGTCAAAGTGCCACAAATCATCGCAACGCCCATGACCAACGACGCCTGCCCCAGTTGCGAGGTGTTCAACCCAAAGACGTCGCTCAGGTAAGGCCCTATCCACAGACCGCGCACCGCCGCCGCAGGTGCGTAGCAGACGAACATCATCGGGATTATCGGCCAAAGCGCGCGCATCCTCAGCAGGTCCAAAACTGATCCGCGCTGTCCGCCCTCGGGCGCGTCCGGGTCGCGCACGATCACAAAGAGCGCCAACGACGCCAACGCCGTAAGGACCGCCAGCACAATCAGCGCCGCGCGCCAGCCCACAGTTTCGACCGCGAAAGCCATTGGCCAAGATGCACCCAAATTGCCAACAGACCCGACACCCAAAAGTAGAGCTGCCATTGTAGCGAACTGAGCCGGGCTACCCTGCCGCGCAAGGATGTAGAAGGCTGAAACCAGCACCGGCGCGCAGCCCGCGCCGATCAGCATCATGGCGATATTGATATGTGCTGGGGTGGTCGCGGCCGCGAACATCAGCGCGCCGCCGGCCCCGCCCACCAGCAGCACGGCCGACACGGTGCGCCGCGGCCCGATCCGGTCTAGAGCCCAGCCGATCGGCAACTGCGCAATTGCGAACGCCATGAACCACAGGCCAGACGCGGTCGCCAGATCATCAGGCCCCGCACCCAGATCACGCTGAAGCACACCACCTAGAACGGCGAGGAAGGCACGATAGAACTGGCTGAGCACATAAGTCAGGCAGAGAAGCGATAAACCGGCGCGCATATCTTTCTCCGCACTGAATTTCGTCTGAGTCGCATGAAGCCGCCAAACTGGCAAGGGGATGCGCAGGGTAGAGAGCAGCGGAATTTAAGTATTTGCACCAAGCTGAATGTGGGGGACGTCTCTGCGTCAGCCGCCGCGCGCGATCAGCACATCCACATGCACCGCTGTGCTGGCGGCGAGCGATTGCAGGTCGTAGCCCCCTTCAAGGCACGAGACAAGCCTGCCACCGCACTGCGCGTCCACCAGATCACAAAGCGCGCCAGTGACCCATGCAAAATCCGCCTCAGCCAACATGAGGCCGGCCAGCGGATCGGCGCGGTGCCCGTCGAAGCCTGCCGAGACCAGCACCAGTTCGGGCGCGAAAGCGTGTGCGGCCGGTAAAATCGCTCCGGTCATGGCGGCGCGAAATTCGGCGCTGCCAGCGCCACTGCGCAAAGCGATGTTATGCACGTTGCCGGTACTGCCGGTCTCCGAAGGATCGCCGGTGCCAGGAAACAGCGGCATCTGGTGCGCCGACAGATACATGATGCGCGCGTCGTCCCAGACCATATCCTGCGTGCCGTTGCCGTGATGCACGTCGAAATCGATGATGGCCACGCGCGACAGACCATGATGATCCGCCGCATGCAGTGCCGCTGCTGCGATGCTTCCCAGCAGGCAAAAGCCCATCGCCTGGCTGCGCTCTGCATGATGGCCGGGCGGGCGCGTGGCCACAAAGGCGTTGTGCGCCGCGCCCTGCATCACCATGTCGACGCCGCGTATCGCACCGCCCGCACAGCGGCGCGCGGCACGCATAGAGCCGGGCGAGACCCATGTATCACCATCGATTGGCACGCCGCCCAAGGCCGGCATCATCGCCTCAAGCGCGTCGATATACGCTTGCGGATGTACACGCCTCAGCTGCGCATCCGTGGCCAGCGGCGCCTCCTCCTGCAGCAGCGCCTTACCCTCCAGCGCGTGCAGAACAGCCTCCAATCGGGCGGGCCTCTCGGGGTGGCCGTCCGGCACAGCATGCGCGAGGCAGTCGGAATGGGTGATCAGGGCGGTCGTCATGGCGACACCTTTCGTGGGTCTGGGCCGTCAATTAGGGCTACGGTGCCCTAGCCAAGCGCGAAAGCCCTGCGACTGTCTAGCCCAGACTTGCCGTACCGGGTACCGCATGCAAATCTGCACATCATGGCAACAGACCCCACCACCGCCCCTGCCCAGCAGGCGCATGAAATCGCGTTAAACCTGTGGTCGCAGGGGCACACATTTTCGATGGCGCTGCTGCGCCCGTGGAACGCGTATCAGATCGGCATAAATCTGGCGCTGATCCTAGCCGCGAACATTTTACGCGCAGTTCTGGGCCCGCGCCTGCATGCTTGGCTGCGCACGCGCGAGGGCTGACCAAAGTGGCAAATGCGCTTATTGGTGATGATTCATCTGCGGTTACGGCTGATCTTTTTTGTTGCGCTGGCATGGCTGACCTTTGGCATCATGCAAGAAACGACTTGGCCTAGCCGGTCCTATCTGATCGGCATCGCCGCCAGCCTTGCGCTGGCGTGGTTGGTAATTGCCTTCGTCACGCGGCTAATCATCAACGGCTTTGTGCGCGGCGTCGTGCGTTATGCCGGCTGGACTTGGGCGACGCTGATCATTCTGGACCTGACCGACGAAACACAGCGCCTGCTGGACAGCATCGGCCTGCATCTGGGTGAGACGCGCATTTCGGTATGGCTGATCGTGCAGGCTATCGCGATCCTTGGCGCGCTCTTTTTTGCGGCGCGTCTGATTTCGACCACCACGTCCAGCCGGATCAAGCGGAACGAAGAAATCTCGCCCTCCATGAAGGTTCTGGCGGTCAAGTTCCTACAGGTCGCGCTCTATGGCGCCGCGTTTTTCATCGGGCTGCGCACGGTGGGGTTCGATCCGACCGGTCTTGCCTTCCTCTCGGGTGCCACCGGCTTCGGCATCGGCTTTGGCCTGCAAAAAGTGGTGTCCAATCTGGTATCGGGCGTGATCATCCTGCTGGATAAATTGATCAAGCCAGGCGACGTCATCAGCTTGGGCGAAACGTTCGGCTGGATCAATGCGTTGGGCGCCCGCTACGTCAGCGTCGTCACCCGCGACGGCAAGGAATACCTGATCCCGAACGAGGATCTGATTACGTCGCAGGTGGTCCATTGGTTCCATTCCAACGAATTCGTGCGGCTGGATATCTATTTCGGCACCGCTTACGGCGACGATCCACATCAGGTGCGCAAAATCGCTATCGACGCAGCGGCAAGAGTGCCACGCGTCCTCAGCATGAAGGCACCAGTGCGCCATATTGTTGGCTTTGGTGACAGCAGCGTGGACTATGTCCTGCACTTCTGGATTCGCGACCCCACGCAGGGCCTGACCAACATTCGCGGCAACGTCTATCTGGCGCTGTGGGATGCGTTCCATCAGAACGGCATCTCGATTCCGTTCCCGCAGCGCGAAGTGCGAATGCTGAACGAAACGGATGATGTGTCAAAATCCACGCATTTCTACGGGCAGCGGCGGCAAAATGCCGCGCGCCGCACAGCGCTTGTGTCATGCCACATTGAAACTTCCCGGCAGGACAGCTATTTTATATACTGACCCGGCACCGGGGTAGGATCAGGTGCGCAGCCAGGAGGACGACGTTCTGTCCATTTCTACCGACGCGGCCAATACCGCCGATATCGCCGCCACCCCCAACGGGGGCAGGACAGCGCACACCGATACAGCGTCCAGCCAGCAACAGTTGGACCATATCTTAACGTCCTTGGACGCGGACAAGGCCGAGGATATCGTTCAGATCGACCTGCGCGGCAAATCGGCCATAGGCGATTACATGGTCATCTGCTCGGGCCGCTCATCGCGCCAAGTCGCCGCCATGGCTGAGAAGCTAGTAGACAAGCTAAAGCATGACCTTGGCCGTGCCAGCCGTACCGAGGGCAAGGAAACGGGCGACTGGGTCTTGATCGACACAGGCGACGTAATCGTGCACGTTTTTCGTCCCGAAGTGCGCGATTTCTACCAGCTTGAGAAAATGTGGGTCCCCGCAGGTGGCCCCGCAGCAGAGCCGCCGCACACGCCACCCACCACCCCCGGCTGATGCGGTTGCATGTTTGCGCAGTGGGCCGGATGCGTCCCGGCCCCGAGCGTGATCTTTTTGACGACTACATTTTACGCGCAGATCGCACGGGCCGCGCGCTCGGCCTCGGCCCCACCACGATTCATGAGGTTGAGGACAAGAAAGGCGGCGGCCCTGCGGCCGAGGCCGCCCTACTAGAGCGGGCATTGCCGAGCGGAGCGCTGCGCGTTGCCCTGGACGAGCGGGGCCGTACGCTTTCATCCTCAAAATTTGCGTCGTCCATTGCCGAATGGCGCGATGCCGGGCGCGGCGACCTTGCCTTTGTGATCGGCGGCGCGGACGGGATTGACCCAGTCCTGCGCAACGCCGTGGATTTCAGTCTGTCCTTCGGAACGATGGTCTGGCCCCACATGTTGGTTCGTGTCATGTTGGCCGAGCAGATATACCGCGCCACGACCATCCTCGCAGGCGGGCCTTATCATAGGGCGTGACAGGTGCGGCAGGCCGCCTCCCAGCCTTTCACCGCTCTACAAATACTCAAAATCCAGCGCCAGCCAGGCACGCGCCGACAGAAATCCGCGCGCCGTTACCGATAACGTAGTTTTACCCCACCGCTATTTTGGCTAAAAGCCAGATGAAACGGCCCCAGTCGCGGCCGGGAGCAAGACATGAGCACCCCTAAACCTGTCGTCCTGTGCATCCTAGATGGCTGGGGGCTGTCCGAGACGGCGGTCGGCAATGCGCCGCTCCTCGCCCGCACGCCAAATTTCGACCGGGCTATGGCGACGTGCCCCAATGCGACGCTGATCACCCACGGGCTGGATGTAGGCCTACCACAGGGGCAGATGGGAAATTCTGAGGTCGGCCACCTTAATATCGGCGCCGGCCGCATCATCGAAATGGACCTGCGCCGCGTCGACCGAGCGATCGACACCGGTACGTTTAATACCCTGCCCGGCGTGCGCCGGTTCGCCGATGCAGTGCGTGCCTCGGGCGGCACCGCCCATCTGTTGGGCGTGCTGTCGGACGGCGGCGTGCATTCGCATATTCAACACATGATCGCAGCCGCGCGCGCACTGACCGAGGCCGGAATTGCCGTAGCAATCCACGCCTTTACCGATGGACGCGACGTTGCCCAAATTTCGGCCAGGTCCTATCTGGAAAGCCTCGAAGACGCGCTGCCCGAGGGCGCCTATATCGCCACCGTTTCGGGGCGCTATTACGCAATGGACCGCGACAACCGCTGGGAACGGGTCGCCATCGCCTACCGCGCAATCGCGCAGGGCGACGGCTACAAGGCGGCCACTGCCGCAGAAGCCATTGAGAACGCGTATGGCAAAGGCCGCACGGACGAGTTTATCAAGCCGCGTGTTCTGGGTGATTACGCAGGGATGAAGGATGGCGATGGCCTCTTGTGCCTCAACTTCCGCGCAGATCGCGCGCGCGAAATCCTCGCCGCCTTCGCCGACCCCGCGTTCGACGACTTCCACACGGGCACGCGGCCTCACTTTGCCATCGTGTCGGGCTTTACCGAATATTCGTCCGCTCACAAACACTATATGGATTGCATCTTTCCAGACGAAGCGCCGGATAACACGCTCAGCATCTGGGTCGCCAAACAGGGCCGCACGCAGTTTCACATCGCTGAGACCGAGAAATATCCGCATGTCACGTTCTTTCTCAACGGCGGTCGCGAGACGCCCGAGCCGGGCGAGGATCGCTACATGGCACAGTCGCCACGCGTCGCGACCTATGATTTGCAGCCCGAAATGTCGGCACCAGAGGTCACCGATCATTTGATTGGCGCGATCGAGGCCCAATATGATTTGATCATCGTCAACTACGCAAACCCCGACATGGTGGGCCACAGCGGCGACCTCGCTGCGGCCATCGCCGCCTGCGAGGCGGTGGATACCGCGCTGGGTCGCGTGATGACGGCGCTGGAGCAGGCGGGCGGTGCGATGATCGTGACTGCCGATCACGGCAATTGCGAGACAATGATCGATCCCATGACAGGCACGCCGCACACGGCGCACACGACCAACCCTGTCCCCGTCCTGCTTATCGGCGGACCAGACGGCGCTGTGCTCGCGGACGGACGACTATGCGACCTGGCCCCAACACTCCTGTCGCTGATGGATCTGGAGTTGCCCGCCGAGATGACCGGCCACTCACTGATCCGCCATGCCGCGATAGAGCGGACCGCATGATGCATGCAATGAGCCGCGCGGCCGCGATCTGCACCGCCGTTTTGCTAGCGCTAAGCACGCCCGCGCTGGCCGAGGGCGATCCCGCCGATGATGCGAACGCAGCGTCCGAAATGCTGGCCGCGGCGACCCGCGCGCTAGATGAAGCAGATGGCGCATCCAGCAGAGTTAAGGCGCTTAGCCAGACGGTGCGCGCCTTCGAGGCCGGGCTGCGCGCGATGCGTGTCGGCCTGCGGCAGGCTGCCATTCGCTCGCAAACGCTGGAGCGGGATCTGGCCTCGCGCGAGGAGGATATCGCCCAGCTGCTTGGGGTTCTCAGTTCGATAGACGCGACGCCCGCCCCCATAACGCTGCTCCATCCGGCAGGGCCGATCGGCACCGCCCGCTCCGGCATGCTGCTGGCCGATGTAACGCCTGCGCTGAACGCGCGCGCCGCTGTATTGCGTAACGACCTGCAGGATTTGGTTGCCCTGCGCGCGCTACAGACCAGCGCGGCGCAAAAGCTGTTGGATGGCCTCGCAACCGCACAGGAGGCGCGCACACAGCTAAGCCAGGCCATAGCTGACCGCACGGACCTGCCCCGCCGTTTTACCGAAGATCCAGTCAAGACCGCTCTACTGATCGCATCCACCGAATCGCTATCGGGCTTTGCCAGCGGCCTGAGCCAGATCGCGCTGGACGAGGCCCCCGGCAGTCTGCCCGGCATCGAGGACCGCATGGGCCGCCTGCCTCTACCCGTCGAGGGCCGTATCATTCGCCGAGCGGGCGAGGCGGACGCAGCCGGCATCACGCGTCCCGGCATCATCATGGCTGCGCCGCCCCGCGCATTGGTCACGACGCCGGCGGCAGCGACGCTCCGCTATCACGGCCCCTTGCTGGATTATGGAAATGTCGCCATTCTGGAGCCACAGTCGGGAATTCTTCTGGTCTTCGCGGGGATGGACGTGGTCTATGGTGAGATCGGTCAGGTCCTGCCTGGTGGCAGCCCGGTCGGCCTAATGGGCGGGCTCGGCGAACCCGGCGGGCAGGCCGATGACGAAATCGTGCCCACCGAGCTACTTGAAGCAGCTACCGAGTGGACACAAACCCTCTATATTGAGGTCAGACAGGGGGATACCGCCGTGGATCCCGCGCTATGGTTCAAGACAGACAAGGATTGAGTGAGCAATGAAGAAATTCCTGATGGCCGCCGGCGCCGGCACCCTTGCTGGCGTGATCGTGACGACCCAAATCGCCGCCCCCCTCATGGCACAAGAGGCCCAGCGCAACACCAACGTCTATGAACAACTGGACCTTTTTGGCGACATTTTTGAACGAATTCGCGCTCAATATGTCGAAGATGTAGACGAGGGCGAGCTGATCGAGGCCGCGATCAACGGGATGCTGACCTCGCTTGATCCACATTCCAGCTATCTGCCCCCAGAAGACGCCGAGGATATGCAGGTGCAGACGCGCGGCGAATTTGGCGGTCTGGGCATTGAAGTCACCCAAGAAGAAGGCTTCGTCAAAGTCGTGTCGCCCATCGACGGTACGCCGGCTTATAACGCAGGCGTCGAGTCGGGTGATTATATCACACATGTCGACGGCGAAAGTGTGCTTGGCCTGAACCTAGACGAGGCCGTTGACATGATGCGTGGCCCCGTCGGCAGCGAGATTATCATCACTCTAGTGCGCGAGGGCGAGGCTGAGCCGTTCGATCTGTCGATCATTCGGGACACCATCAAGGTCACGGCCGTGCGCGCCCGGACCGAGCAAAAATCAGTCGTTCTACGCATTTCCAGTTTTAGCGATCAGACCTATGACAACCTCGAAGAAGGGCTGGCAGAGGAGGTCGAAAAGGCCGGCGGCATCGACAACATCAATGGCATCGTGATTGACCTGCGCAACAATCCCGGCGGTCTGCTGAATCAGGCGATAAAAGTGTCGGATGCATTTTTGGAAAAGGGCGAGATCGTCAGCACGCGCGGCCGTGATCCGCAGGACGGCGAGCGTTTTAACGCGACCCCCGGCGATCTGGCAGAGGGCAAACCCATCGTGGTTCTGATCAACGGAGGCTCCGCCTCCGCCTCGGAAATCGTCGCAGGCGCCTTGCAGGATCATCACCGCGCTGTTGTCGTCGGCACCAAGAGCTTTGGCAAGGGGTCGGTCCAGACGGTTATGCCGCTGCGCGGCGACGGCGCGATGCGCCTGACCACGTCCCGCTATTACACGCCCTCGGGCCGGTCCATTCAGGCCCTTGGCGTGTCGCCAGACATTCTGGTCGCGCAGCCCCGCCGCAAGCCCGAAAGCGAAGAAGACGAGAGCGCCGCACGCCCGCTGCTGCGGTCCGAGGCCGATCTGCGCGGCAGCCTCGACAATGACAGTCTGACCGAGGACGAAATCAAGCATATCGAGGAAACCCGCGAGCGTGCCGAAGAAAGTGCGAAACTGCGTGAGGATGACTATCAGCTGGCCTATGCCATCGACATCCTCAAGGGTCTGATGACGCTAAACGGCGCCAAGTGACCCTAGTCACCGGGCGACCTGCCCTCAGGTTTGCCCGGTAATCTCGCACATAGGTGGTGACCAGCTCGCCGCCAAGCACAGCCGGAGACGCCAGCGCATGACCCCCAATCAGATCGCCACCCTTCCCTACCGCCCCTGCGTGGGCATTATGTTGGTGAACGGTTTCGGTCACGTTTTCACCGGGCAGCGCATCGATACGGTCCAGCCCGCATGGCAAATGCCACAAGGCGGGATAGATCCCGGCGAGGATACCCGCACCGCCGCCTTGCGCGAATTGCTGGAAGAGACGGGCGTGACCCCGGCCCTTGTCCGGATCGAGGCTGAGACGGAAGGCTGGGTGCAGTATGATCTGCCGCATGATCTGGTGCCACGCATGTGGAAAGGTCGCTATCGCGGACAGGAGCAAAAGTGGTTTCTGGCACGCTTTGACGGTGATGATAGCCAGATCGACATCGCCACCGATCACCCGGAGTTTTCAGAGTGGCGTTGGCTGCCGCCCGCCGATCTAGTGGCGAACATCGTCCCGTTCAAGCGCGCGGTCTATGCTGCGGTTCTGGCCGAATTTGAGGGCCTTTTATGAGCCGTCTCAGGGCCTCTGGCCGCGTCATCGCCCTCGTGCTGACCAGCCTTGCACTTGCCAGCCCCGCGGCTGCGCTATCATGCTTGCCGCATGATCTGGCAACCACCTATCAGCGCATCGACGCCGCGCCCGAGAGCTATGTCGCGATCAATGGCATACTCGATTTCGATAGCAGCGCGCTGCCCAAGGTCGACATGGCTGATCAGCAGGCCGCCGCCGATGAAACGCGGATCCCTGCGCGGCTAGGCGGTGAGGCGTTGGGCCGGATAGGGTTCACCCGGCCCTTTGCCGGGCACGTCACGCTGATTGTAAAATGCTTTGGCCCTTGGTGCGCACAGCCGCCAGCCGGCACTCCGGTGCTTGCCTTTGTTCAGCAGGGCACCGAGGGGTTTTCCCTGACACTCGATCCCTGCGGGGGCGATGCTTTCTTCTCACCCGCGCCACAGATGCTGGACAAGGCGCATCGCTGCTTTACCGGCGGCGCCTGTGAGCCGGACCAGCCCCAGCAAGAATAGCCATACGCTTGAAAATACCGTCATCACCCACGGTATCTGGATAAAACATTAATTTGCGGTGACGCGCCGCAGGAAAGCTGGCCGTTGCCCCACACCGTGATACAGCCCGTGGCATGATACTCAGATTCCCAGAATTCAGCCGTGACATGCGGCGCGGCGAGGATGCGGCGGTCGATGACCTATTGGCCCGCGCCTTCAGCCACCCACACGCTTCCAGGCGGATCGCGGCTTTGCGCCGCAGTGGTGATATAGTCGGCGAAGTTGTCCTGCCGTTTCAAGGCGGCATCGTCGGCTATTACGCCCTTGCCCAGATGAAGGCACCAGCCGGTTGGCTATGCCTCGCCACGGTGGCGATCGACCCGGGATGGCAAGGCTCGGGACATGGGCGGCGCCTGATGGGAGTGCTGTCCGAATGGGCACGCCTCAGCGGGCAAAGCGTGATTGCAACCGGACCAGAGGCATTTCTGACGCGATCGGGGTTCGGAGCGTCGCCCGTTGAGGGCACGTTTTTAGCCGGGCCGGGGGTAGATATGCCGCATGTGACCGCAACTTATCCCCCCGCGTTTCAGGCATATCCGTGCGGCTGATCCTGCTGACCGCTTTGGCGATGGCGACCTTTGCAACCAACTCAGTGCTGAACCGGGCAGCCATCAGCACGGGCGGTATCGATGCGGGCAGCTTTGCAACGCTCCGGCTGATATCAGGCGCGGCGATGCTGGCGATCCTATCACTGGCTTTGCGGCGTGGTGTGCCGCTGGGGGGCCGTGGCAGGCTGGTCGGTGTCGTGGCGCTTTTGATCTATGTCTTTGGCTTTTCGCTGGCCTACCAGCGGGTCGATGCAGGTATTGGGGCGCTAATCATGGTAGGTTGCGTGCAGATCACCATGTTTGCAGGGGCGCTGGCCACGCGCGAGGCCGTACCGCCACTGCGCTGGCTGGGCGCTGGAGTGGCCTCTGCAGGACTGGTCTGGCTACTTTGGCCCGACGGCAGCGCAGCTATGCCGCCTTTTTCAGGCCTCGCGATGGCGGCGGCCGGTATCGCTTGGGGCATCTACTCGCTCGCTGGACGAGGTGGCGGTGATCCACTCGCGGGAACGGCGGCGAATTTCGTACTGGCCGCTATCGCCGCGATATTCATAATGCTTTCCCTCGCCCTATGGCCCGGTGCCGCGCCACTGCGGATGGATGCACAAGGCGCAGCACTTGCGGTTCTTTCGGGGGCCATAACCTCGGGGCTGGGCTATGCGTTGTGGTACACCATTCTGCCCCAGCTGGCCGCAACCACGGCCGCAACAGCACATCTGAGCGTGCCAATCATCGCTATGGCACTGGGCATCCCCCTGCTGGGCGAGCCGATGACCGGCACGTTCGCAGTGGCAGCCGCATTGGTGCTGGGCGGTGTCGGACTATCGCTGCTGCGGCACTAGCGTTTCTTGTCGATGGCGGTAATCTCCAGCTCCACCATGCCGCTGGGGCGGGGCCATTCGACGACGTCGCCCACCTGCGCCTCTAACAATGCGCGGGCCAGAGGGGATGGCGCACCGATCAACCCAGCACTGGGGTCGGCCTCATCCTCGCCCACGATAGTGTAGCTGGCCGCGCGCCCATCCTCGTCTAGCACGAACACCACCGCTCCGAACTGCACGCGGGGATAATTGCCATCTGGCGGAACCACTAGCAAGGCTGATGTGATGCGGGCCTCGGCATATCGCAAGTCCCGCTCGGCCACCGCGAGCGGATAGAGTGCCTCAGGATCTTCGCCTGCTGCCCGCAGACGGATGACATCAGCCTCCAACGCCTCGGCGCGGGCGCGCAACTGCGCCAGCCCCATAGACGTGACGTGATTGGGATGCGGTGATATCGGCAGATCGTCCAGCCGCTGGGGGCCGGTGCTGCCATTGTCTTCCTTGGTAAAGGCCTTGTTCATGGCGCACCTACCCTACAATGGTTTCCAGTTCATCATACGCGATCCCGCCAGAAAATGCGATATCGGGCAGGCTGTCCGGCTTAAGCCGGATCTGCCCCAGCTCGCTGCGGGCGAACCAGCGGCGCCGCGTCACCACACCCTCCGGATCGCACCAATCATCGCTCAGCATTCCACTACGAGAGGTACAGCGAAAGAACACCTCGACCTGATGATACCCGCGTGCAGCGGAATGAAACTCGTTTACCAAGCAGGGCGCGCCGACGTCAATACGCAGACCCGTTTCCTCATGCACCTCCCGCGCGAGGTTTTCCGGCAGGCCGGAATGCATTTCGGCGCCGCCGCCCGGGGCGCACCACAGATCGCTCTGGCCCGCCGGATAGGCATTGACCAGCAGCAAGCGGGCGTCATGGATTAGGACCGCGCGGGCGGCGATACGGATGGGCATGAGCGTTCTTTCACCTCCTTGGCACTGGCGGGCCTTTTCCCGGCAACAGTTTGCACCTATCTGCTGCATCATGAAAGCTTTGTCCCTCATCGCCGCGCTTGCGCTGCTCATCACCGCTCCGGCAGGCCCGGCGATGGCCGATTGCGCCGTGCTTATCCACGGACTTGCGCGCAGTGACGCATCCTTTCTGGTGATGGAGGAGGCGTTGAAGGCAAAGGGGATGCACGTTGTGCGCCCCTCCTACCCATCGACCGAGGCGCGCATTTCCGTGCTGGCCGATGAGGTATTACCAGAGGCGGTGGCAGCCTGCGGTGACGAGACCGTGCATTTCGTCACTCATTCGATGGGTGGCATCCTGCTGCGCGCATGGCTACCCAACCACCGGCCCAAAAACATGGGCCGCGTCGTGATGATGGCCCCGCCTAATCACGGCAGTCAGGTGGTCGATGAATTCGCCGGGCTAGAGCTGTTCGAATGGCTAAACGGCCCTGCAGGGATGCAGCTGGAGACTGGGCCCGGCACCTATACGGAAACGTTGCCACCTGTGGATTTTGTGCTGGGGATCATCGCTGGCACGCGCTCGCTCAACCCCTATTTCTCAGTGCTGTTGGTTGGGCCAGATGATGGCAAAGTGGCGGTTTCGTCCACCCGTGTGGACGGCATGGCCGATTTCATCGAACTGCCTGTCACGCATACCTTCATGATGAACAATCCTATGGTCATCGCCCAGACCGAAATGTTTTTAACCACCGGTGCCTTCGACCACGACATGGACTTGACCGATCTGTTCTGGTGGAGCGATCCGTGACATTGGAGCTGTGCTTTACCGGCGCCCGCGTGCTGCGCCCCGGCGGGCTTGATAGCGCACCGCTCAGCATCGCAGGCGGGCTGATTTCCGAAGGCGGCGGACGCCCGGTGGACTTGACCGGATTTACGATCTTACCAGGAATCGTCGATGCCCACGGCGACGGGTTCGAACGGCATCTCGCCCCGCGGCGCGGCGCGATGAAAGATATTGGCGAGGGCCTGATCGCGGCCGAAGCAGAGCTGGCAGCGAACGGCATCACCACCGCAATTCTCGCCCAGTTCTACAGCTGGGAGGGCGGGATGCGCGGCCCTGAATTTGCGCAGCGCGTGTTCGATGGGCTGGGCCGCATCCGCGGCGATGTCGTGACCGATCTGCGCGCGCAGCTGCGCGTTGAGACGCCTATGGTGGAGGATTACGATACCATCGCTGCGTTCATCGCGGAGCACGGTATCGGCTATGTCGTCTTTAACGATCACCTGCCGCATGAGGCTTTGGAGGCCGGCAAACGCCCCCCTCGCCTAACGGGCCAAGCCCTGCGCATCGGGCGCAATCCCGAAAAGCATCTGGCAGCCATGCAAGCTCTGCACGCAGGGATGCACCGCGTCCCCGGCGCGCTGGCGCAACTGACCACAGATCTGGTGGCGGCAGGCGTTTTGATGGGCAGCCATGACGATCGTAGTGCAGATATGCGTACCGACTGGCGCAATCTGGGCGTGCAGATTACCGAGTTTCCAGAAACGATAGACGCTGCAGAAGCAGCGCGCAACGGGGGGGATGCAATCATCATGGGCGCGCCAAACATTGTACGCGGCGGCTCGCATAACGGCAATGCCAGCGCACCGGACATGGTCGCGATGGAACTGGTCGATGCGCTGGCATCGGATTACCACTACCCCTCACTCAGGCGGGCCGCGTTCCTACTGGCCGATGCGGGCATACGCGATCTGGCTGGTGCGTGGCACCTTATTTCTAAAGGGCCAGCGCGTATTCTAGGCCTAATGGACCGGGGCGATCTGGTTGCAGGCCAGCGCGCCGACTTCATGGTGATCGACAGTGAGACGCGCCGCGTCGCCGCCACTATCGCCGGGGGTCGTATCAGCCATCTGGTTGGCATCGCCGCTGAGCGCCTGATCGGCTGACCAGCCCCCAAACCCGTCGGCGAAACCTTGCAGATGCCAACACCCAATCGCTTTCGCAAAAGGCGACTGTTGCGTATTGTGAAACAAAAGCAAGCAGGGAGGGCCGGAGATGACCCAGTGGATCAAAGGGGGAATGGCACTCTTGGCGCTTGCCGTTCCTAGCGCCGCGGCAGCAGATACGGATACCATCAGCCTGCCCCTCGTCGGTGCGCCAGCGATCTTGGCCGCAGCAGGTGATCTGCGGCCCGTCCTACGACCCGAGGGGCTGACACGCGCAAGCGAACGGTTGGCCACGTCTGATGCAGGCTTTCACAAATGGCTTCAGGCCTTCCGGAGCCGAGCCGTCGTGGCGGGCATCCGCAAGGTAACGCTGGACGCCGCATTCACAGGCGTGCGCTATGACGCCGGCGTGATCCGGTTGGACCGCAACCAGTCCGAATTCAGCAAACAGATATGGGACTACCTCGATACCGCCGTCTCACCCGCCCGTGTCACCGACGGCCGCAAGGCATTGGCCGCCAACAGTGCCGCGCTGAACGAGATCGAGGCGCGTTACGGCGTTGATAAATACGTCGTCGCGGCCATCTGGGGGCTGGAGAGCGCCTATGGCGCCGTGCGCGGGGACGAGCCGTTGATTGGATCACTGGCGACGCTGGCCTACGACGGGCGGCGCGGCGCATTTTTTGAGGAAGAGCTGATCGCGGCACTGAGAATCGTGCAGGCAGGCGACGTACCCCCCCACAACATGACCGGCAGTTGGGCAGGCGCTATGGGCCATACGCAGTTCATGCCAACATCATATTTGTCCCA
>Ga0307966_1000423_pt1 | contig 35347 bp, 32 predicted proteins | sample OrgLakmetagen646_FD_203141 | JGI IMG/M metagenome (GOLD analysis project Ga0307966, IMG submission 203141) | Saline water microbial communities from Organic Lake, Antarctica - #646 | ecosystem: Environmental > Aquatic > Non-marine Saline and Alkaline > Saline | place: Antarctica: Organic Lake... | reverse complement strand
TCAAGGATATCATTTTAGACGAGGTAAATGTTAAAGATATTCAGTTTGTAGACGATGATTCAAATATTGTGGATAAGTCCGCAAAACCGAATTTCCCAAAACTGGGTAAGCGACTTGGTAGTAAAATGAAAGCTGTGGCTGCAATCATCGGGGATTTGACAAAGCAGCAAATTAATGATTTTGAAACCTCAGGTTCGATTACATTAACGCTTGAAGACGGTTCTGACGTCGTGATCAGCAGTGACGAACTTGAAATTCAACGCACAGGCCTGGAAGGATGGTCTGTGGAAACCCAGGACGGCATAACGGTAGCACTCGATACAGAGATAACGGACGAACTGCTTCGTGAAGGTATTACGCGGGAATTTATGAATCGCGTACAAAACATGCGGAAGGAAGCAGACTATGAGGTTACAGATCGGATTGTGATAGGATACGACGGTTCTGAGCTTCTTGATGCAGCTATTAACGAACGACTTGATAAAATTAAAACTGAAACTCTTGCAGAAACTATCCAAAGCGAGACCCTCAAGGAACCTGATTTCATAAAATCGTGGAACATTGAAGGTGAAGATTGCGAGATTTCAATACAGAGAACGATAAATAACTAAGTAAAGGATTGTCATATGGCTTCTTCAAAAGATTCCAAGGCGAGTGAACGTGTATCACCCTACGATGACGAGCATCTCGAATATTTTAAGCAGATCATTATAAAAAAGCGTGATGAATCTGAAAAGGAACTGAATGCTCTGCAAACGTCATTACGTGAAAGTATGGAGAATTCATCCAATGAGTCTGCGTATTCATTTCACATGGCAGATGCCGGAACGGATGCCCAGGAGCGTGAAAAAACCTACATGCTCTTCAACAGAACTAAAAAATTCATTCGATACCTGGATGATGCTCTCGTACGCATTGAAAACAAAACGTACGGCGTGTGCAAAGTCACAGGAAAGAAGATTGCCAAAGGCAGACTGGAAGCCGTGCCTCATACGCAGCTCAGTATCGATGCAAAATTAAAACGCAGATAAACCAACGCTTTTGTCGTTACGAAAGAAAAAATTACTAACCCTGTTTCTACCGGTAGCAGTTGTGCTGGTATTGGATCAGATCTCCAAACAGCTGGTTCGAACTACCCCGGAATTACACCGATTAGATGTAATTGACGGGTGGCTTGCTTTTAATTTTACCAAAAACCCCGGCATGGCCATGGGTATGGACTGGCTCTCGACGCCTGTGATCAGTATTATCGCGATTGCCGCGACGATCGCGATCATTACCTACATCCTCTTTACAATCAAAAATGCTAATCTGGCGTACCTTTTTTGCATGGGATTGATTCTGGGCGGTGCTTTAGGCAATATTACCGACCGTATTTTTATGGCTATTGTGGGCGGATATGGCGGTGTGCTGGATGGCCACGTGGTTGATTTTATCCACTTTAATCTCAGGATAGGCGATACAGCCGTGTTTCCCTACATTTTTAATGTGGCCGATATTGCGATTACCACCTCCATTATTGCTATGCTTCTCTTCCATAAAACGATCATGCCTGAACCGGATGAAGAGGAGTCTGCAGACGGTGAGAGTGTAAGCTCTGTTTCATCAGATTCAGTATCATTTAACCCGTCTGAAACAGCCCCAGCGTCTTCGGCAAAAAAGCCCGGGCAGCAAAGTTCCGCCCCTGATAGTGATGCAGACACGAATCGCTCTTCCGGCATTTAACTTAACCTCTTGTCGGTCAGCTGGTAGCGATTCTCTTACAACCCAAAACAAAAACCTGATTGCTCACTCCAGCATCAGTCGTTTTAAAAAGCCTTGTTTTGTGTGTGGCTTATCAAGTTTCTCTTCGGGATGATCCGTATCGATATGGTCAAGCGGAATAGATACCTCTTCTACCATTTCAAGGCCGAAGCTTTTCAGTCCAACCCGTTTAACCGGGTTGTTTGTTAGCAGGCGCAGTTTGCGGATACCCAGGTTGTGAAGGATTTGCGCACCTACACCATAATCACGGGAGTCCATTTTTGCTCCCAGTTTTGCCTTGATCTCTTTTTTGCTGAGTCCTTCCTCCTGAAGCCGCATGGCGGTAATCTGGTCGAGGATACTATACTCGTTGCTCATCTGATCCATGTAAAGTACAACGCCACAGTCGGATTTATCCACGAGCCTCAGACTTTGCTGCAGAATTGCCGTCTTATCGCTTCGCTTACTTCCAAAAATGTCCGCCAGCGGATTAGCAGAATGAACCCGAACCAGTACGGGATCGTTTTCGCTCCATTCTCCTTTAGCAAATGCCATGTGGTGTTCACCTGTGAGTTTTTCCTCAAACACGTGCAGCATGAAATCACCGTAGATTGATGGCATCTCTACACTCATAATATTGCTCACGAGCGATTCGTGCTTCATGCGATAAGCGATCAGGTCTTTGATTGTCACCAGTTTCATGTCGAATTTCTTCGAGAGCTCAATCAGTTCAGGAAGACGTGCCATTTCGCCGTCATCATGCATAATCTCGCAGATAATTCCTGCCGGCTGGCAATCGGCAAGGCGGGCAAAATCAATAGCCGCTTCAGTATGTCCCGCCCGGCGCAATACACCGCCATTTACTCCAATCAGCGGGAAGATGTGCCCCGGCCGTCGAAAATCGTATGGGTCGGCATCGGGGTTAATCAGTTCTTTGATTGTATTTGCCCGGTCGGGAGCAGAAATGCCGGTTGTTGTCAGTTCTTTGTGATCTACTGAGATGGTAAAGGCTGCTTCATCCGGATCGGCTCCCTCAGTAACCATATAGTCGAGCTCGAGCTCACGCGCACGCTCTTTCGTGATTGGCACACAAACAAGTCCTCGCCCATGCTTTACCATGATGTTAACCGCTTCGGGCGACACTTTATCGGCCGCCATCAGGAAGTCACCTTCATTTTCGCGGTCTTCATCATCCACAACGATAATCATTTTACCGTTACGAATATCCTCTACTGCCTCTGGAATGGAGTAAAATGGGGACTTTGCCATGGGCTCAAAAAATAGTTGCTAAAAACACTCTATGTTGGGTAAGTAGTTATTTCTTACCGGGATTTACGTCCGTGATGGATCCTTTCTGGAAACGGGCTTTGACGCCGCTGTCAATCTCAATTAAAACAGTTTCTTCATCAATAGTGTTCACAGTGCCGATCATGCCGCCACCGGTTACAACTTTATCTCCTTTTTTCATCTCTTCAACCTTTTTTTTGACCTCTTTTTGCCTTTTGCTTTGAGGTCGGATAATAAAGAAGTAGAACACAAAGAACAGAGCGCCAAGGAACAGCAGATTTATCAGGCCACCATCATCGCCGGAAGGAGCACCCATCATGAAAAACACATTTAGAAATGTCATAAAATCAGATTAATTTCGATTGAATTATTAGCCTCCAAAGATAGGATAATTTTAAACAGTCCACAATGATGACCCATCCAAGCGTCTTCTCTCACTTTGCCAATGCCCGCCTGTCATCTTGACTAAACGAGCGGAGCCGGTGTTTTCCCAGTCCCGCTATTGGGGGCGATTCCCGCGTAGTGAATTATGAAAAGTAATAGAAACCGCCTTGGTACGTGAGTACGACTTAGTTTTACAACCGCATTTTTTTGATTGCTGTATTACCTAACCTGCTTCGATGAGTCAAGTTGCCAACCCGCTTTCAGCGAGGGAAACTACCAACTTATGTCAAGTGGGTTTTCTCATAACCAGAGAAATTTGGAAATTTAAAGCAGGGTCATAGCATTTCATAAATCCTGCCGTGAATTGCCCGGGCGAACAAATAAGTGACGCCGCAGGTCCGAAGATAATCTAATATTCTGCAAAATCAGCAAGCTCTAATGCAGTTTCAAACTGCAAAAACTCACGCCTTATTTCGGGGTCATCCCACATTCGATCCTCATCCACTACAAGAAAAACTACCAGTAATTCTGATTGATCGATCGCTGCATTAAATATGAGCATACGATCAGGATCATCAGCGTACCTTGTGATATAGTATTCGGCATACTCCCATTCCCCCTCTTCCATATAAACTTCATCCGGTTCTTCATCATCCTCGTACCATGTAGCAGGATTGTCAAAAAACTGAATTTCAAATATATCTTCGAGTATATCATCAACATTATCCTGAGCATTTTCAAAATTATCAGCATCAAATACTGATGCATAATAATGTAATGTGCTGCTGGCATTGGTAGTATAAAACCAACCATCCTCGTAAAACATCTCCTTGCCGGACGGAATCGTGATTGTAGCACCGGTTTTAAAATCCTCATAAACATCATATCGGGTACTATTCATATTCGAAACCTCCATGAGCCTGTTTTCTTTATCAAGATCATCTTGATCCTCTTTATTCATGGTTGCCAGAATTTCATCATAACTGAGCGTCCAGATTTTTGAGATTTCTTGATTTCCACCTGAAACAACATTGTTGCGGGCTTCCGCTTCCATAATGCGGTTCTGAGTAGCTTCATCTGCATCGTCAGGCACGGTGGTATAGCTGGCATAAAGGTTTGCCTGCAAGGATGCAGAGGAAGGAAAAGGCTCATTTGAGTTTAATAACCTCGGCACATATAAATTTGCAGGAAAAGCCCAGTTCAGCCGTGCGGTACCTGAACGCAGACCCCCATCGGCCACCCCGACTACGGCACCTTTGCTGGTAATGATAGGTGCACCTGAATGTCCGGGTTGGATGGTTGAACTTACACGCAGGATTTGGGCTTTTGGCAACGGATAGCCCTGCGACTCAAGGGTGAATTTGAAATCCGTTTTATTGACCAGGCTGTTCAGCGTTGGCGGAGGTCCAATGCTGCGCGAAAAACGAATGTGATCGCCTCCCATTTGAAAAATTCCATGGGGGAAACCCCATATATAAAATTCATCGGTAGCATTATGGCTGGTATCTTCAAGGTTCAGGGGGGTGAGACCTAAACTTTCATCAAGCTGAAGCAAGGCCAGATCAGCTTCCTTGAGGACGCTGATCACTTTTGCGCCACTGGATTTTGATTCTCTGTCCGTGTAAACAATAATGTCTTCGTCCGGTATACCGGCAACCACATGCAAAGCTGTTACTATCTGTTGCCCGTTACCATAACACCAGCCGGTTCCATTGCCATTTTTAGTCACGATTTTTCCATTTGCATCAGGCCCTTTAAACGTAGTCTTGATTTTGACCACCGACCTGGCTGCATCCTCATCCGTTTGGGCATGGACCTCATTAATTTGAAAAGATGTGATAAGTATAATAAACGCAATTAACGGTTTCATTTTCATAGTTAATCATTAATTCTGTTCAAGATCACAGGCAAGGTTCGAAAGAGCGGCAATTATCTTTATTTGATTTGCAGCCGGGAGTTTTTCAACTTCAGTAGCTATTCTTGTCGTTACGTTGGAGTCTTTCCATTTTTTCAAATTTGTTCCAAGATTGCAAATAGTTGTCTCCTGTCGTTGCATGGTGCAAACCATAAAGCGGACTCCACCAAAAAATTCAAACCTGTCGGCTTCCTCAATATTATTTTCAACTACAGCTATCAGGTTTATTAATGGCAATATGTCGAGCGCCTGCATCTCCTCCTTTGCCTTTTCCCAATCACTGTTCCAGTTGTCAGGATCTATAGTGCTGCACAAGCTTTTGATATCTTCGGCACTGAAAAGATTTGACTGATTGCCCCGTTGCAGTATCCCGATTTCCCCGGCTTCCCCGGTTGTTGGGTTGATAGCAAGTCGTTCATAAGCAACATATTTGAGAGCAGTGGTTGAGTCGTATCCGGCATCGATCCATTCTTGAACGCTATCTTTGATCGGTACAGTCATTACTCCATTGGTTCTTACCCACATACCTAAAAAAATGCCCACCACCACAGCCAATCCAAAAAATCCGGCCCGAAGGGAAGTAATTAAGGCTTCGTTTTTATCCTTTTGATAAGTCTCTTTATCCATCCCCGAAAAGTCACGCTTGTCAAAACCCAGAAAAGCAGCCAGCAAAACCGAGAGAGCGCCTAAGATCACTTTTACCACCTCTGACACCGAAAGACCCATGATCACTCCCACAAGCAGTCCCATGCCAATCCCTGCCAGGATTGCAGCCCGCCGCATCGAGGTCACCATCTTTTTGTCTTCACTTTCCTTTTTGTCTACACTTTCCAATTTATATGAGCGTTTAGTTTACTGAATTATCTCAGTACTGAATAGTACTCATTGAAATGCTTGAGGCGATCGGCAAGTCCATTGGTGCCGCCATTTACAGCTTTGGTTACCTCGGTTACAACATCCTCATCCGCCCCTTTATCACACTTTTGCCATAATCGTTGCGAGGCAAAATAAAATGCTGCCGAAGCAAGGGGATATTTTGTAGCTACCAGATCAGGATTGGCCACTACATCTTCACCAATAAAATCACTAAAACTGGCATAATTGTCTTTTCCAGTAAGCTGGATGTAGCCTCTTCCTCTGTATTTGTACCCATCGCCACTGGCTTCGTCGCCATTGCCCATCCGGTTTGCATATACCCTCGACCCGATTTTTTCGGGATTCCTTTCGTAACCCTGAGCTAAATCTCCGGGGAAATATTCCGAAAATATCTTTTTCAACCCGTCTTTAGAGTAGTTGAGGTTTTCGGTAAGAAACTTGAATCCGCCACTCTCATGACCACACTGAGTCAAAAAATGCGCAAGCCGAAGGTTGCTGTTAATAGCGAATTCCACCGCTGTGTCAGGAATCTGCAACAATACGTTATCAGGTATTTTGCCATTTAGTTTGTCTAATTGCAACTCACCGGTAAGAGTCTGATCATTTTGTGATATATCGGCGCCAAACAATTTGTTCCACATCTCATCATTAACTACACCATTTGGCAACATACCATTATCAGACTGCCAAGCCTTTACTTTGGCCTCGGTTATTGGCCCAAATGTGCCATCAGCCTTTGAACCAAGTTTTAACTGAATTTTACGAACATTATCTCCATTCGATCCACTCTTGAGTAACATAATGATTTTAAGATTATAGGGATTGTTGATGTAATGATTTAAGCTTTTATATATTATAATGCAAAAAAAATATTTATCCCATAGAGGGTTTCAATGTCACGATAACGACGAAATGTGGCAAATGCACGGTTTTGTAAAGCCCTACCATAACACACAAATTAAGCAGTTTAACCAATAATTAACTCTGAGACAGTATTATTTATCTTCATATAGAACGTTTTTCGGCTGGGAAACATAAAAAAAAATTTGAAAAGCCCCGGCAGTCTGTAGTGTCATATTCTCAAAGACAGGAATTCCTAAAGGTTGTCTTTTGGTCTTCCCTTTGGGGATATATACTCGGCGTATGGATGGTGCTTTGTACTTGCTACTCTAACTCATTTAACAGTTCTCCAAACCTGCATTGTATGCCGTGGTCTGTCATACCACTGCATGTAATCTAAACCCGCTTTACTGTTTTTATTCAGATGTTGAAAACCAGCTTTTGAATGAGAAACTGTGATGAACTGATGTAAATTCCTCAAGGCTTCACCTTTGTACTTCTTTGCCCGCTCTGCTATTTGCAACTTGTTTGGTGGCATTCTTTCCAAAGTTACTGCCCCAATTTAAGGCATCCCTCAGAGGTTGTCCTCTCAATTTTTCCCATTACCTGACAAGCTAAATGATGTCATTCAACTATGTCCTACTGGCCAGCAGGGTGGCCGTCAAACCTGCGAGACGTAAACGGTTGGATACGCAGAAAACTCAGATGTTGCCGACTCAAGCAGCGTGGAAGAAAGTACACCACGTATAAATTGCTGCGAAGCGCTGGGGTGAGTGAGAGAAAAAACTGAAATTTGGTGATATTCGGCCAGGGATGGTGGGGTACGTTCCGCAAGGTGGACGTTTCGAGAAGTACTAGTACCGTTACCAGTAAATAAGATAAGTATGCAAATTTATCGTTTTCGGGAAATGCATCAGATTTCGCTGTAAGTTAAACAAAATGAATTTAGTGGTAACAGCGCTAGCCCACGATTGTTTGCCAGATAAGGTCTACGCTCACTGCATCACAGAGTAAGCTCGAAAAGTAATAGAAACCATCTTGGAACGTGAGTACGCCTGGTGAAATGGGAATAGTGGACATTGTTGCCGCCTACCCGATTAGAAAACGATTCGGGCAAATTCCATGATGGCTACGCAAGAGCCGTCTATTGTTTCTCATCATTGGGACAAGACGATTTTCCACCATCGGCGTCATTTATGAAACAGTGTACCCTTCTCTGAATGTTTTTTCAGCAGGTCTGCCGGCCTGAACCGGTCGCCCAATTCAGTTTGTAGAATTTCCAAACGCTTAACGATAGTTGAAGCCCCTTCCCGGTCGATATAGCGGAACGGGCCGCCCAGGAACGGCGGGAAGCCAAGCCCTAAAATAGCTCCGAGGTCTCCGTCTGACGGAATCATAAGGATTTTATCCTGAAGGCAATGAACCGCTTCGTTGACCATAACCAGCAACAGGCGCTGTTGAACCTCAAGCGCCGTAAACTTCTTGCGTTTTTCTCCGCCGAAATAGTGATAGATCTCACTATTTACCTCTTTCTTTTTGTCCTTTTCATAGACGTAAAACCCTTTCTTGTTTTTACGCCCTTTATAGCCCTTCTCCATCAGCTCCGAGGCTTTTTTACTGGTTTTCGCACCACGAGCTTCGAACGTGTCGCTAAGCACGCCTGCCACATGTGCGCCTACATCTATGCCTACCTCATCGAGAAGAGCCACCGGCCCCACGGGAAATCCAAACTGCTTCATGGCTCTGTCGAGCTGTTCAATATCGGCGCCTTCCTCAAGCATTAGCAGCGCTTCGTTGATGAAAGGTGCAAGAATACGGGTTGTATAAAATCCGGGACCGTCGTTAACCAGAATTACTGTTTTGCCCTGTCGTAGCCCTACATCGTATGCTGTGGCGATCACCCAGTCGGCCGTTTTATCTGTTTTGATGATTTCAAGAAGCGGCATTTTCTGGACCGGTGAAAAATAGTGCATACCAAGAATTAGTTCCGGACGGGACGCATTTGCAGCAATGTCGCTGATTGGCAGTGACGATGTGTTTGATGCAAATATTGTCTCCTTCGAGCTGTTTGATTCAACCTCTTCAACGATTGATTGCTTCAGGTTGAGATCCTCAAATACCGCTTCAATCACAAGGCCGATCTGATCAAAATTATCGTAGCTGGTGGTGGGATGAATTCTGCTCATTTGGTCGTCTTTCTCAAACAATGAGAGATTTTTTTTCTCTACCTTATTCATCAGATCGTCGTCAATACCGGCTTCTCCCCTCATGGCGTTTTCCATGGTTTGATCTTTCAGCCATACATGAAATCCATCCTCAATACTAACCTGTGCTATGCCGGACCCCATCAACCCGGCTCCCAGAACACCCATATTGGTGATATCTTTCTTGTTTTTTTCAAAAGGATTTTTCTTCGCCTTATTCATCGCGAAAAAGAGCTGCACCAGCGCGCGTGATTCCGTTGTCACGGCCAGCTCGCCAAACAGTTTCGACTCATTCCGGAGGCCTTTTTCAAAGCCGTTGGTAAACCCATACTCTACTGAATCAATTATTTTGAACGGAGCAGGGTAGTTCCCTTTGGTTTGCCCCTGCGTCATTTTTCTGGCTTGAGAGAAAATGATTTTTCGGGTTAGTGGGTTGCCTTCAAGAACTTTTTCCGGCAGTGACCGTCTGTCCGGACGTTTGACAGGGCCATTTTCCAGTTTTTTCACCGCACTGATGCCGGCATTTTTAAGAGCGTGCCTGTGAACAACTTCATCCGCAAAGCCGGTGCGCCTTGCCTGGCGTGAATACATATTTTTACCTGTAAGTAGATATGGGAGTGCTTTTTGAATACCGATTAGTCGCGGCAGTCGCTGTGTGCCGCCCATCCCGGGAAGGAGCCCCAGCTTCACTTCTGGAAGACCGATTTTTGTGTCGGAGTGGTCAGAGACAATCCTGTAATGGCAGGCAAGCGCGAGTTCAGTTCCGCCCCCCATGCAGGTACCGTGAATGCCTGCAACAATAGGTTTTGAGAAGTTTTCAACTCTAAGCAGTATCTGGTGACCGGTCCAGCTGAGTTCAGCCAGCTCCTCAGCTGTTTCAAGGGTTTTAAACATCTCAATATCTGCCCCGGCGATAAAGTTATTCTCTTTACCGCTGAGCAAGACTGCACCTGTGATCTCATCATTCGCTTCCAGCTCGTCCAGAAAAGTGGAAAATTCCTCAATAAGTTTCTCATCCAGCTTGTTCACCTTTTCATCCGGTGTATCGAGTCTGACGATTGCTATGTTCTCAATGACTTCTGTTCGGAGGATGTTTTTATTCTTGGCCATAGTCTTTAGTCTCATTTATATTTTTTTCAGATTACTCTCCAATCATAGGGGGAGAATTTATCTCATATCTCAAATCAGCTTTCAAACTTTTCAACTACCATTGCATGACCCTGACCGCCGGCCGCACATGCTGCAATCAGCGCATATTTTCCGCCCTCATCAATCAGGCGGTTAGCTGCCGTGGTGACGAGTCGCACACCGGTTGCGCCAAAGGGGTGGCCTATTGAGAGTGATCCGCCCCAGCTGTTGAGCGTGTCGTAGGGAACCTTGCCAACCGCTTTCTTACGGCCAAGTCGTTCTTTTGCAAAGTCATCACTCGCCAGTGCTTTAAGAACGGTGAGCATCTGACCTGCAAACGCCTCGTGAAATTCGAAGACATCGATATCACTTAGGCTGAGCTTCATATCATCCAAAACCTTCGGGACGGCCAGCGCGGGTCCAATCAGTAGTTCATCGCCGGGACGTTTTGCCACATAGCTATAGGAGCGTAAAATCGCTTTAGGTTTGTAACCGTTTTCAAGTGCAAATTCGCGGTTCATAATGAGCCCGGCGGATGCCCCGTCAGTAAGGAAAGAAGAATTACCGGCGGTCACAGTTCCATGCGGTTTGATGAAGGCCGGGTTCAGCGATGCCATCTTTGCAGGGGTACTGTCGCCCCTAATGCCGTTGTCTTCATCAACGATATGCTTTCCGTTTTTCAGGGAAACCGGAAAAATTTCGCCGGCAAGATGTTCTTTGGCCTGATCGGCTTTGAGGTGCGAGCGCAGCGCGTAGGCATCCTGCTCTTCGCGGGATACGTCATATTTGGCTGCCATTTTATCACAGCTCTGCCCCATCGTTTCCCCGGTGGAAAACTCAGAGATAGAAGGGATTTCCGGCAGCAGATCAGAGGGCTTCAGATTCTTGAAAAACTTCAGATAGTCACCTGGTGATTTGTATTTCTGCGTTTCCAGTAGTTTCTGCCGAAATTTTTTGCGGAAGCGAATTGGTATGTCACTCATTACCTCAGTCCCGCCAACAATGGCCGCCCTGGCGTTGCCCGTTTCAATTGTATCCTTTGCCATTGTAAGTGCCATGTTAGAGGAAATACACGCCATAGAAACTGTAGTTGCCGGGATTGTACCGGGGAGGCCCGCAGCGAGCGAGCTTTCGCGCGAAACGTTACTGGTGTTGATATCCTGTATCACGTTTCCTAAATAGACGCGGTCAATCAGCTCGCCATCCAGTTTCGTTTTATTTACCAGCCCCACAATGGCCCGCCGGCCAAGGTCATAGGCGCTAAGGTTTTTAAAATCGGTTCCGGCCCGTAAAAATGGTGTGCGTCCGCCGTCAATAAATACGACGTCGTTCATTTTGGCTTTATCTGACTTGGTCATTTCTTCCCTGTGTTTTTCTTGAATAGCATAGCTGACAGGATAAAAGTCAGCCATTCAAACGTTAGCTTATTAAATATGGCTTGTAGTGCAGGTGAAAAGTTATGCGATACAAGCAATTATAGATAAATTGTTTAACAGGTTAGTCGAGCTGATCAATTTACTTAACCCGGATTATACTCCAGGAAATCTACACCCGATTTTGAGCAATAAGATAAATAACGTACATCCATTAATTTTAACACGTTAAGGTACTCATACACACGTTACCGTGAATAATCCAGGTTAACAGTGTTAACCTGTTTATATATAACAATTTTTCAGGTGGAGTGAAAGGTTGAAAGCAAGAGCCCGTAAATTTTTGTTTCTTCGTGCCCGGTGAGCTGTCAGAACTGTGCGGAGAAGCTACGTTTACGTTATAAAAGAGAGGTGATGAATCGAACCGGGAGCAGAACGTTTCAATCCGTGTAGTGGTGAGTACGTATCTGACCCGCGGCTGTATTCATTAAAAAAGTAACAAACCTGCTATTTGTGCTTAGCAAGCTCATCAAGTGATTCATCCATTGCCACAATGGTTTTATCAAGCATCTCGTAGCTAAGAGACTTGGAGAGAAACCAGCTTTCGAATGGAGACGGGGGCAGGTAGATTCCCCGCTTAAGCAGCTGATGGTACAGCTTACTGAAAAACTTCTGATCGGTAGTATTAGCCGTCTCAAAATTCGTAACAGCCTGATCTGTAAAAAAGATACTCAGCATGGAGCCAACCTGATGTATCTGGTATGTGATATCGTGTTTGGTAAGAACTTCAGCCAGCCCTTTTCTCAAATATTCAGCTTTCTCTTCGAGCTCAACATAGTATTCAGGATGCTTATCAAGTACACCAAGCAGTGCTTTGCCGGCGCTCATTGCCAGTGGGTTGCCCGAAAGCGTTCCGGCCTGATAAACGGGTCCGTCAGGCGCTACTACATCCATTATCTCCTGCTTGCCGCCATAGGCACCAACCGGAAGACCGCCGCCGATAATTTTTCCAAACGTAACAAGATCTGCCCATACGTTAAATCGCTCCTGCGCGCCGCCTCTTGACAGACGGAACCCTGTCATGACTTCATCAAAAATAAGTACCACATCGTGTTCATCACAAAGCTTCCTCAGACCTTCGAGAAACTCAGGCTTTGGGGGGATGCAGCCCATGTTCCCGGCTACAGGTTCAAGAATAATAGCGGCGACCTTACCTCTGTTTTTAGCCAGGAGTTTTTCTACACTTTCAAGATCGTTATAGTCGGCGTTCAGCGTATCTTTTGCAGTTCCCTTTGTAACACCCGGGCTGCTGGGCTTTCCGAGCGTTAAAGCGCCGCTGCCGGCCTTAATCAGGAAGGAGTCGGCGTGACCGTGGTAGTTCCCCTCAAACTTGATAATTTTGTCTTTGCCGGTATATCCGCGGGCAACACGAACAGCGCTCATGCACGCTTCTGTGCCTGAGTTCACCATGCGTACTTTATCTATATTAGGAACCATCTGCTGCACGAGCTCAGCCATTTCAATTTCGGCTACGGTAGGGGCTCCAAAAGATGTGGAGTTAAATGATGCATCCTGCACGGCTTTCACAACAGCCGGATAGGCGTGCCCCAGAATCATCGGTCCCCAGGATCCCACATAATCAATGTAGGTATTTCCGTCTTCGTCCGTTATGATGGAGCCCTTTGCCTTTTTGAAAAAGACCGGTACGCCTCCGACAGATTTGAATGCCCTGGCAGGAGAGTTAACTCCACCCGGGATGAATTTTTTTGCTCTCTCGTAAAGGTATTCGCTTTTTAGCAGCATAGTTCTATGGGTATTATGAACAAAAATGTTGATAAACGGCTTCTTAATCCTAACTGGCTGTCAGGAGCCGCACTACCGTTTTAATTTCTACTATAGTTGACTAATCCGACATATTTCTGAGCGCTTCAATCCGCTCCTCAAGAGGCGGGTGTGTGGTAAAAAGAGCTTTGAAGCCTTTCTTTTTACCGCTCGTGATACCAAAGGCCTGCATACCATCCGGTAGCTGGTTGGGGACTTCCGTCTCTGTTTGCAATCGCTGAAGAGCCGCAATCATTCCGTTTCGCGAGCCTAACCGTGCGCCGGCAACATCTGCATGGAACTCACGTCGTCTGGAGAACCAGAAGACGATGGTTGAGGCGAGTATTGCCAGAACTATCTCAGCTGCAATGGTGGTGATAAAATAGCCAATTCCGAGTCCCTGTTCATTTTTCAGAATCACGCGGTCAACCGCAAACCCGATGATACGTGCAATGAACATCACAAAGGTGTTAACCACTCCCTGAATAAGGGCAAGCGTAATCATATCACCGTTGGCAACGTGCCCGACCTCGTGGCCGAGAACTGCTTTTATCTCTTCGCGATCAAAGCGCTGCAGCATGCCTTCGCTAACCGCCACCAGGGCTTTGTTTCGATTGGCGCCGGTTGCAAAAGCGTTAGCTTGCTGGGCAGGAAAAATACCCACTTCCGGCATCCCGATTCCCGCATCACGCGCTTGCTCCTCAATCGTTCGTAGCAGCCACTTTTCCTGCTCATTTCGAGGTTCCTCAATAAGTTCAAGATTGGTGGTCCACTTGGCTATCTTTTTCGAAAGAAGCAGTGAGATTCCTGAACCAAGCATCCCGAATACAAAACAGAAAATCAGCAGTGCCTGAAGGTTCAGGTTCGTCCCCGTTTCATCCAGGAAAGATCCAACTCCTAAAAGGGAGAGGGTGATACTTGCTACAACAATAATAGCGAGGTTTGTGCCTAAAAATAGAGCTACTCTTTTCATTGGTAATATGTCGTTAATCTGTTGGTTTGATGCTGCCCGTTCTGCCATTCAGGTACTGATCGAGCTGATTGATAGATTTACAATAATCGTGCCGCGTCTTTTGCAAAGTAGGTTGCAATGAGATCGGCACCTGCTCGTTTGAAAGCAATCAACGCCTCCATCATTGCGTCTTCTTCATTCAGCCACCCGTTTTGAGCGGCAGCTTTTATCATCAAATATTCACCGGAAACATTGTAGACTGATACCGGCACATGAACCGACTCTTTTACGGCACGTACGATATCAAGATAGGGCAGACCCGGTTTTACCATAATAATATCGGCACCCTCATGCTCGTCAGAAATGGCCTCTTTGACCGCTTCAAGGCTGTTTGCGGGATTCATCTGGTATGTTTTCTTATCTCCAAAACCGGGGGCTGAATCCAGTGCGTCTCTGAACGGGCCGTAGTAGCTCGAGGTGTATTTTGCACTGTATGCCATAATTCCTGTATTCGGGTAGCCCATCTCTTCGAGCGCTTCCCGCATCACTAAAATTCGTCCGTCCATCATATCCGAAGGCGCCACAAAATCGGCGCCGGCTGTGGCATGGCTTACCGCCATTTTGGCAAGCAGGTCGGCACTTTCGTCATTTAAAATCTGACCGTCTTCAACAATACCGTCATGACCATAGCTGCTGTAGGGATCCATTGCTACATCGGTCATCACCACTAAATCGGGGCACTCCTCTTTAATCGCGCGAACGGCTTTCTGCATTAAACCGTCGGGGTTCAGTGCTTCGGTCCCTTTGTTATCCTTCTTTTCATCCGGCACCTTCGCAAACAGCAGCACCGAGGGAATACCCAGGTCTTCAATTTCACGTACTTCATCCATCAGCATATCAAGCGTAAACCGATAATAGTCCGGCATAGAGGCGATCTCCTCTTTTGCGCCGGTTCCTTCCATTACAAATAGCGGAGCGATGAAATCACTGGCCGACAAATGGTTCTCCTCAACCATTCGCCTGATGTTGCCTGATGCCCGGAGACGCCGCGGACGGCAATATGGAAACTGTGAGTGACTCATTGGAGCGTGTTTGTTTAAGAATGAATGTCAGAATAAATGAAAATACAGAGTGTATTTTTCAGCTATCATCAAATGGAGTAAAATCTACTCCGTCAATATGAACTCTGAATGTAGTTTTTACTCTGCGTTTTCAGTCATCTCTTCACGAATTGCTTCAAACTCGTCCCCGGCTTCCCATTCCATCATGTCATCACGATTTATAACATCATATGCCACCTGGAATATGAGGCGTGTATCACTTGTCATGCCGGCCATATCCCAGTATTCGTTGATTTCGTCTGAAACTGCATGATAGTTTGCATCGGTTATACTGTCGACAGTGGCAATGTAGTTGTCCGGTTTATTGATAAACTCCCGCCCGGGATTTGGGAAGATTGCGGGAATTCCAACTCTTGCAAACGAAAAATGATCTGACCTGTAGAAATAGCCTTGCTGTGGATGGGGATCGGGTTCAATGGTGCGCCCGGCTTCCCGGGCGTGTTCGCGAAATATGTCAGTGAGAGAGTTTCGGCCGTACCCAACGAGCACTAAATCCTCTGTTTCACCAAAGATTTGCATGCCATCTAAATTGAAATTTGCTGATACCTTGCCGGGCAATACCGTAGGATTTTGCGACCAGTACTGTGATCCAAGCAGCCCCATCTCTTCCGCCCCCACAAACATAAAGTGAACTGTTCGGCGGAGATTGTTTCCAACTTTCTTGAGGGCGTTTGCCGATTCAAGGACGGCAGCCACACCCGCCGCATTGTCCCATGCCCCATTATTGATGGAGTCACCGTCTACGGGTGTTGTAATGCCCAGATGGTCGAAATGGGCGGAAAAAATCACGTGCTGATCGCTGAGCTCAGAATCACTGCCCTCAATCTTTCCAATAATGTTGCGTGAGCTCATATCGCTGTACGTAGCCGTAAGATCCACATCAAGCGTAACGCCGTCCAGTTCTACGGGCGTGAACTCCCGGTTGTCAGCTGCGTTCAGCATCTCATCCAGGTCAAGTCCTGCTTCTGAAAACAGTCGCTCACTGCTGCTTTCGGTAAACCAACTGCTAAATTCGGGCATCTGAGTGCCGTTCTCCGCCCCGCTTTTCAGTGAGAACCGCTCACGCCCCCAGCTGTTGGATATCACATTCCAGGGATACCCGGCTGTGGGTGTTGTGTGAATAATAATGGCGCCGAGCGCTCCCATGTCGGCGGCTTTCTCAAATTTGTAACTCCATCGTCCGTAATAGAGCCGTGAATCTCCCTCAAATATTTCAGGATCGAGAGAGGGATCGCTGTTTTTGAAGATGAGCACTTTTCCTTCCACATCAACCTCCTTATAGTCGTCCCAGGTAAATTCCGGCGCCTGTATTCCATAGCCAACATACAGAAGCTCTGCATCACGGATCTGTACCTGCTCTGCTTCATTGCTTGGCCACGCCATAAAATCAGCAGTATACCCGAGCTCCTCAACGTCCTGCCCATTATTTTTGATAGTGAAGGTGGCGGTCGCACCATTTACTTGCTGGCCGAGAAGCGGAAATTCCTGGATATAAGATCCATCAGCCATTTCGGGGGAGATACCCATTTCCTGAAGCTGTTCTACGATGTAGTCAACGGTGAGGTCTTCTCCGACAGATGCAGGGGCACGGCCTTCAAACTCATCGGATGAAATCACTTCAATATGTGCCAGCAACGATTCCCCGGTGATGCCGGATTCAGCCTGTTCAGGTGTGATAGTTCTCGTGCAGCCGGTTAAGGCTACGAGTAGCGCTAAAATATAAATTGATACGAAACGGGTCATAAGAAATGGATTTATTGAAAGATGGTGAGCTGAATATATGATCTTTTTGCATGAGGATTCGGGTTCAATCACCAGACTGCCAGCGCAGATGAGACTTGCAAACAAGAGATGAGCTCCTTCCGCATAAATCTCGTATCTTTTAATATATTACGATTCATTCTGTTCTGAAATGCACTCCATATGACTACTTATTTTAAAAATAAAACTGTTCTCATTACCGGAGCGGCGAGTGGAATCGGGCGGCGGTTTGCCGAGACGGTTGCCTCAAAAAGCGTAAGCAGGCTTGTCTTATGGGATCGAAACCCAGAGGTGCTTGACGAGGTTGCTACAGGAATCGGCGATCAGTGTGAGGTCATTTTGCACGGAGTAGACGTCTCCTCAAAAGAGTCAGTGTCAACTCATGCCTCACAATTGACTGACAGCGGTATTCTGCCCGATGTTATTCTCAACTGTGCGGGCATTGTAGTCGGTAAAATGTTTCATGAACACAGCATGGACGATATTCAGCGGACAATGGATATCAACACAACAGGGAGCATGTGGGTTGTTCATGCATTTCTGGAGGCGATGATTGAGCGAGGTTCCGGACATGTCGTTAATTTGGCTTCGGCGTCAGGGTATATCGGCAATCCCCGCATGAGCGTGTATGCGGCTAGTAAATGGGCGGTCCTCGGATGGTCGGACTCGCTGCGGCTTGAGATGGAAAAACTAAACACGGGCATAAGCGTTACCACTGTGATACCGAGCTACATCAAGACGGGTATGTTTGATGGTGTTAAACCCCCAAATCTTGTTCCTCTCCTTGAAACCGATCAGATAGTAGGCCTGATGATGCAGGGGATTAGCAGGAAAAAGAGTAAGATAGAGGCTCCGTTTATGATTCGATTTGTGCCGTTTATCAAATCGGTGCTGCCGGAGTCGGCGTTCGACTGGGTAGCCGGCAATCTGCTCGGCGTTTACCGGTCGATGGAGTCATTTACAGGAAGAGACAAAGGAAAGGAGTAGCATGAACTATGAAGATCTGATTCGCGAGCAGCACACATTTTTTGAAACCGGTAACACACGAAGCATCTTGTTCAGGAAGAAAAACCTGGAGAAACTAAGGGCGATGCTGGTGATTCACGAAAAAGAGCTTATTGAAGCGGTCCAGAGGGATTTGCACAAGCCGGAAATGGAGGTTGTCAGCGCCGAGATTATAACGATACTGGAAGAGATTGACCTGCACCTTAAAAAACTGGATTCCTGGGCAAAGCCGGAAAAGGTGTGGTCGAATATGATTTCAATCCCCTCAAAAAATGAAATCAGGCGAATGCCGTTTGGCGTGAGCCTGATTATCGGAGCGTGGAACTATCCCATAAATCTGCTTCTGCTACCGCTTGTAGGCGCTATTTCGGGTGGCAACTGCGCAATATTAAAACCTTCAGAGCTTGCACCGGCCACTTCGTCACTCATCCGGCGAATGATCAGCGGGACCTTCGGCCGGTCGTACATTCATGTGGTAGAGGGCGGGGTAGATGTAAATCAGCAGCTGCTGGACCAGTCGTTTGATAAAATCTTTTTTACGGGCAGTTCACGCGTTGGGAAGATTGTGATGGAAAAAGCCGCAAAAAGGTTGACGCCGGTGACGCTCGAGTTGGGTGGCAAAAGTCCGGCTGTTGTGCATAAAGATGCCGATATAAAAACAGCGGCGCGCCGGATTGCGTGGGGAAAATTCATGAACGCAGGCCAAACCTGTATTTCGCCGGATTTTGTACTGGTTCACCGCCAGGAGAAGGATGAACTGATCAAGTATTTGAAAAAAGCGATCAAGAAATATTATGGCAAAAAACCAAAGGAGTCGAAGGATTACGGTCGGATAATCAATAGCAGCCATTTCGAAAGGTTGTCTAACCTGATGACGGATGCTCACTTCATTCACGGTGGAGATGTAGTCGAAGCAGAGCGTTATATCGAGCCGACTCTCGTGGATGGCGTGGACTGGGAGCATCCCTTAATGAAAGAGGAGATCTTCGGGCCGATACTTCCGATTATGACGTATGGCGATCAGGAAAACCCGGTGGAACTGCTGCGGCGTCTTCCATCTCCCCTGGCGCTTTATATTTTTTCAGACGACGATGAGTTCAGCGATACGTTAATTGATAGTCTGCCTCACGGCGGAACATGCGTGAACGACGTGATTATGCAAATTGCCAATCCCTACCTGCCGTTCGGTGGATCTGGTGCAAGCGGTATGGGTCAATATCATGGCAAATACAGTTTTGAATGTTTTACACGTCCTCACGCCGTGATGCGGCGCTCCACCTGGCCGGACCCGTCATTTCGATACCCACCGTTTGGAAAAAAACTGTACCTGCTGAAAAAGCTTTTTTTAAGGTAATCCGGAATGTATTTTTAATACCTCTTGTGCCTCAGGCTAACTTGTCGATACTGCATTAAAAGTATAATACACGTCAACAGATCATATGAGACCGGATATAGAATACAGAGCACTGGTAGCCGGGAAGAGAGCCGACGGCGAGATGGTACTGGCAGTGAAAACGCTGCGAACATCAAACCTTCCCGATCATAATGTGCTGATAAGGGTTCACTACTCATCGCTTAATTATAAAGACGCACTCTCCGCAAGGGGCAATCCCGGTGTTACGAAATCATACCCGCATACGCCGGGAATCGATGCGGCGGGAGTCGTTGAGTGGAGCAATGATTCAAGGTACAATCCCGGCGATAAGGTAATTGTAACCGGCTACGATCTGGGCCAGAATACATCCGGCGGTTTTGGGGAGTATGTGTCTGTGCCGCGAGACTGGATTGTTCCGCTTCCCGGGACGTTGTCACTCAGAGAAAGCATGATTTTAGGTACGGCAGGTTTTACAGCCGCATATGGCGTTAAGAAGATCGTGGATCAGGGAATTGAGACCAGTGAAGAACCAGTATTGGTAACCGGCGCTACAGGTGGCGTGGGGTCGCTGGCCGTTGCAATTCTGTCGCGCATTGGATACAGGGTTGCAGCCGTGACGGGTAAACAGGAGGAGGAGCGATTTTTGAAGTCATTGGGGGCACGGGAGATTGTCAGCCGCGAGTCGGTGACGGAGATTTCCGGCGCGCCTATGCACTCTGCTCGCTGGAGTGCCGCGATTGATACCGTGGGCGGAGAAATGCTTGATGCCGTCCTGCGTCAGACCGGACATAATGGGGTGGTTGCGTGCTGTGGAAATATTCTGGGCGGCAGTTTGAAAACGAGTATCTACCCGTTTATTCTTCGCGGACTTTCGCTGATGGGGATTGACTCGGGGAGTTGCCTGATGAGTGACAGGATAGATATATGGAATCATCTGGCTGACGATTGGAAGCCATCTGACCTTGAAGCGCTTTGCCATGAGTGCACCATCGGCGATCTTCCTTCAGAAATAGAGAAAATTCTTAACGGGCGGCAGATAGGGCGAACGCTGGTTAGCCTACATGATTAATGGATCGGTTTGAGACACGTCCCTTATACCCTGCTTTCATCGCTTTCTTTAATGGATCAACAAGATCGTGCTCGGTGATTGGCTTCACAAGATAATCAACGTATCGCGTCTTTTTAGCACGCTCGAGATTCAACTGATCTGAATTACCAGATAAATAAATCACAGGAACAGATGAAAAATTGCGAATCTCGGTCATTGTATCTATTCCATCCATTTCACCGCTGAGCGAAATATCCATGAGTATGGCATCCGGCTTTGCGGCCTTTATTTTTGGCACCGCATCTTCTCCCGAAACGGATTTCCCAATCACAGTGTATCCAAGCTTCATGAGCAGACGTTCCTCTACGAGTGAGAGCAACATGTCGTCCTCAACAATGAATACATTACCTTCGTTTTTTTTATTTTTTTCCATAGGTCTTGCCTTTCCTGTATCAACAAAGTATTAAAATATATTAATATTAAAAAATATTTATTTATGCCTGCAGACTGCTTTTAAAAATAGATTCTAAATTAGACAAAACATGGGAATCATCCTTGATACTTTAAATGTCAATATGAACATTAAGCAACTGTTATTATTAGAGTTAAAATTTTTTAAAGTGATCGTCTCAGAGGCATTGCACGAGTCTATCACGGTTAGACAATAGAAACAAAACCAACAAGTTTAAGTGTCTGATTAGCGAAGTATAAGTTTCCTTTAATCTTTTCGACATGTTGTTAAAATTATCCCTACGCAACAATATGGCAATAGATACATATTATCTTCTGTTATCAGCACAAATGCCTATGCGCTTAAATTCAATAAATCCGGTCATATGACTTTTATTACGAAACAAAAACCCTATAAGATTGTCTTTGTGTGTCTTGGTAATATTTGCAGAAGCCCTACGGCGGAAGGAGTGTTTCAGCACCTTGTTAATGAAAGGGGGCTGGAGCCCTACTTTTACGTCGATTCTGCGGGCACATCAGCCTATCATATTGGTGAGGCGGCCAACAGCAAGAGCCGGCAAACGGCAAATAAACACGGAATAGAACTGCGCTCCAGGGCACGTCGATTTGAGTCTGATGATTTGCATGAGTTTGATCTGATTATTGCCATGGACCGGGAAAATCTGGAGAATATAAAAGCTCTGGATTCAAAGAGCAGCTTTGAGGATAAGATTATTCTTTTGCGTGAGTATGATTCTGTGTCGGGAGATGGTGAAGTACCGGATCCGTATTACGGAGGTATAGACGGATTTCAGAATGTTTTCGATATCGTGAAGAGAAGCTGTGATTCTCTGCTTGATGAACTCGAAGAGAATATTGAAAACTGACAAAGTAACATTCCGGGATACTTTTAAATCATCAAACTCTATGAAGTCTCTAAAAGCCTGAATTATGTCACTGCCACAATCTGTAAAAGATCGTCTAAAAGAAAATCATAATATCACTCTTAATGCTGAAACGCCTGTCTCCGGGGGAAGCATCAACAGTGCCTGCCGTATCAACACAAACCGTGGCGATCTGTTTTTAAAATGGAACCCTAATGCGCCGACAGACTTTTTTGAGAAAGAAGCGGAAGGATTGAAACTGCTCAGATCAGCGGAGACGGCTCTTCGCATACCGGAGACGATTGCCGTTGAGAATTCCGGTGATGGCCTGCCCGGCTTTCTGGTGATGGAATTCATTCAGTCAGGCAGATCGGGAGATTCAGCTGAGTTTGGAGCAGAGCTTGCCCGCCTTCATCAGACCAAAGCGGATGAGTTCGGCCTCAATAGCGATAATTATATCGGGAGCCTGCCGCAGTGCAATCAAAGACATTCGGAGTGGGAGTCTTTCTTCAGTGAGGAGCGCATCAAGCCGCAGCTTAAGATGGCGATAAACTCCGGGAAAATGGATCAAACGGCACTCAAAGCTTGGAGCCGGATAACATCAAAACTTGACCAGCTGTTGCCTAAAACAGAACCGTCTCTGGTTCACGGAGACTTATGGAGCGGCAACTATCTGTTTGACATAGACGGAGTTGCTGTCCTGATTGATCCGGCCGTCTATTATGGTCACCCCGAAATGGATCTCGCATTCAGTAAAATGTTTGGCGGATTTTCCGCAGAGTTTTACAGGGGGTACGAGTCGGTCCTTCCTTTGGAACGAGGGTTTGATAATCGCGTGCCAATCTACAATCTCTACCCGCTGCTGGTGCACGTGAATCTGTTTGGGGGACACTATATTTCACAGGCTAATGGCGTGCTCAACCGGTTTTCGTAGCGGCACCTCTCCATGGATTACAGATTGTCTGGCCATGCCGCTACATGTCGGAGAGCGCACTGAACACGCCATTCGTCCAGCCAAATCCATCCTGAAGAGTATATTCGCCTCCACCACCTTTCTTATGGGTGTCGGATACATTGTATTTTTCCACCATCTTTCCGGACTCCCGGTAGATCCGCTCATTCAAATCCAGCCACCCGCTTCGAATGTCATCGGCCAGAGTTTCAAATCCATAGTTTTTGAGACCGGCAACTGCCATCCACTGAAGAGGAGCCCAGCCGTTGGGAGCATCCCATTGCTGTCCTGTTTCAAAGGTTGTTGTGAGAAGCCCGCCTTCTTTCAGAAATCGTTGTTCAAGAGTTTTGGCAACAGACGCGGCCTGATCCTGACCGGCCATTTTGAAATAAAGAGGATAAACCGCCGCGAGTGACAGACAGTTTGTAGGTTTCTTTTGGTTGATGTGATAGTCGAAATAAAAATCCCGGTCGGGGTTCCACATCAGACTATCGATGGACGCTTTCCGTTGGTCCGCACTGGTTTTGAATATGTCAACATTTGATGATAGTCCCTGTTGGGAGCTCCAGTCTGCAAGCCGGCTCTCGGCAAACCAGAGCAGTGTATTCAGGTCAACCGGAAGAATATTTGTGGTTTCAATTTTTGATAATGATTGTTCATCAGACAACCAGCGGCTGCTGAAATCCCAGCCCGACTCACAAGCCGCGCGTATATTTCGGTAAAACGACGCTTTATCCTCTAAACCGGACTGTTCAAACTCTTTGACATCCTCAATCCAGGACTCTTCGCGAGGTGACGGATTATCGTCCCAGTAGCGGTTTAAGACATGCGTATTCTCATTTAGATCGCTGATAGTAACCGATCGTCTGTTCGGCTCGCCTGTTTGGTCCATCCAAAAACGATATTCGAGAACGGCGGCGTCATAAAATTCGGTTATTATATCGTCACCAAACTGCTCAGCAAGCAGCGCAATCATTGGAATGAAAAAGGGCGGCTGAGACCGGCTCAGGTAATAAACTCTGTTTCCGTTTGGAATATGGCCGCAGGTTTCAATCATATGGCGGAAGTTCCTGGCCATATTAAGCACCATCTCTTTGTGGCCGTCTGTAATGAGTCCGCGAGCCGTGAAGTAGCTGTCCCAGTAGTAAATTTCACGGAACCGTCCGCCCGGAACTACATACGGATACGGCAGCGGTATGAGTGACGTGAATCTTTGGGAAGCATCATCAGCCGGCCTGAACAGCATTGGCCAGAGCTCCTGAATATGTTCACGACAGCTCTCTTTGCTGCCAATTTCGATCGTTTCACCCGCCACCTCCGGAAGTTTGAAATATTGGGTGACAAAAGATTTCAGGCCAAATGTGGGACTATCTTTCTGCTCTTTCCATTTGGCAAGTATTTGTTTCGGATCATCGGTCGGAATCATATCTACAAACTGCTTCGAATCGGAGAACACCCTGCTTTTTTGAACAGCCCTGAAGAGCTCGCCGGACGTCTGAATATGGTCTGAATGTTTATCTGTAGCCATAGAAGTGCAGTGAAAAGATTACTTTTTGACCTTGAATGATTCGCGCTGCCGTTTATACACAATCAGGATTAAAAACAGAAGAACCAGAGGTACAAGTGTGAAATAGAAGGCAATCTGTCCATCCATCTGCCCAAACAAAAATCCGGTAATGATTGAGCCGCTTGTTCCACCGAGCGCAGAGAATATTACGATGAGGCCGGTCATGCCGCTCTGTCTGTTTTTGGGCAGCGCACTCAAAATCGAAGAACTGAGGGTGGGATAGATAGGAGCAAGGAACAGGCCTATAGCGGGAAACAGGTAGGCGGCAACGGGTACGGTTCCCCAGCCGGTAACTGAGCCGGGTTCAACTCCTGCAGTGAGGGGAAGTACAAGTAAAACTAGCCCTGCGGCAATGACGATACATGTTTGAAGGACAACATACCAGTTTACCCGTTTCATAATCCATCCTCCCATCAGGCGGCCTGCGGCGAGAGCCCCTGCATAAATGCTGGATATCTGAACGCTGATATTATCGGGAAGCTGCAGGATTTGGTAATTAAATGTGGGCAACCAGGTATTTATAGCCTGTTCGATATAAACGTAGAAAAACGCCCCAAGAACGAAAAAGATCACCAGCGGGTATTTCACAAGCTTCACCATCTCAATAAAATCTTCGCCCGGTGTGCTTGCATTCTCTTTAACCGACGATTCATCAATATCTGTAGTCACGAGAAGAATGGTAGCCATACCGCCAATTGCGGCGATGATCCAGTAGGTGCTTAACCACGTGATCGATTCATAATCACCGGCAACGTCAATCATGTAGCCAAACAGCCAGAAACCGCCAAGCACACCCACCATAAAAAATCCTTCCAGTGTGCTCATAAAGCTCGCGTGATCGCTGGAGTCTTCAGTAATCAGGCTTACGGTAGAGTAGGCCGATACTTTTATGAGAGCAAAACTAACACCCACCATCGCGTAGAGAATCTGCGACATAAGAAAGCTCCCGTAGAGAGCCATTAATATGCTGCCCGCCGTCACCACCAAAAGGCCCGCAATCATTGAGCGCTTATACCCGAATTTCGGGATGTATGCGGCAAGCAGGAACGACGCAATTGCAATAGAGAGATCCTTATACGCCTCCAGAACGCTGGCTGACTCCGGGTTGACCCCAAAATCGTTTATTAACTGAAGGATAACCACACCCACACTATTCAGCAGAATAGCGAAAATAATGTAGTTGAAAATCAGGGAGAGCTTGACTTTAAAATGGTTCATCCGGCAGGCTTATATGTGAGTTAAGAACTTGAAAAAATGTAGCAAGTCATCGTTTAAATTAAAAGCAGAATGGTCGATATAGTTGTAAACAGGATTAATACTCATGAGTGAGGCTACTGATGAGCACAAGAGGATATTTTTAATAGAGAAAAGAGTCCGTTACTTTAAGTGAGTCAATACAATACAGCAGATGTTCAGATCTAACCGCGCGACCGGCAACATCACCAAATCTCGATTTTAATTTCCTATGAGTTATCCTGAATCCATTGTATCTCTTGTACCCTCATTAACAGAGCTGATGTTTGATCTCGAACTGGGTGACCGGATAGTAGGGAGAACCCGGTTTTGTATCCATCCGAATGAGAAGGTGGAGGATGTGCCGATTGTGGGTGGCACAAAGAATCCGCGGCTCGATAAAATTTTTGACATCAAACCCGACCTGGTCATCGCAAACCGTGAGGAGAACAGAAAGGAAGATGTTGAGGAGCTGGCCGGCTCACTGGATGTGATGGTTACCGATATCAAAACGATAGAAGATGCCCTGCTGGCAATTCATGACATAGGGGTGCGGTGTGGCGTTGCCGAAAAGGCGGATTTGTTAATTGAGAATATCAGAGCTGAAATGGATAATGTGCCGGATGAGCCCAAACAATCAGTGGCCTATTTTATCTGGCGTGAGCCGTGGATGACGGTTGGCCGGGATACGTATATAGATTCAGTTCTGTCGCACTGGAATCTGAAGAACGTATATGGCGATCAAAAAAGATATCCTAAAACCACGCTGGAAGATCTGAAATCAAAAGCTCCCGACCTTATCTTGCTTAGCAGTGAGCCCTATCCTTTCAAGGAGAAGCACCGGGAAGAAATTGAAGCTGCTTTGCCTAACTCGCGTGTGTTGATGGTGGACGGCGAGTGGTTTAGCTGGTACGGGTCACGGATGTTGCCTGCCTTTAAGCGGCTAAACGAATTTAGGAAAGCTATTTCCTGAGATTAAATCCTGTGCCCGGTAAAATGAAAAGAGGTCAGAGATCGTTCTATGAGCTGAAACTATCATCCAGATTGAGAATTCAGTTCATGATCAACTGCTAAAGATCGTATATTACATGAATAAAGGCTTTGCAAAGCCCTCTGAAATTTTATAACTGACGTTTTTATGATTCGATCATTTATTTATTTGGTGACACCATTGATTCTCTTCTTTGCAGCACCGGCGGTGGCTCAGGAAACAGCCATGCAGACAAAAGATGAAGCAGAGGCAATGCGGTCCTATATTGATGGCGTGATGCTTTTTGAAAATGATGAGTATGAAGATGCACTGGATAAGCTCACCTATGCCCATCTGAAGCTCTCCGATCATGCAGGCGTTAGTTTTGCTCTTGCGGATGTGTATTTAGCGACAAGAGATTTGACGAATGCATCATACTACGGAAAAATTGCGGCCGAAGCAGACCCTGAGAACAAGTGGTACCACCTGAAGCTGGCGCAGATTTACCGCCAGGCCGGGCGCAATGACGCAACCATTCAGGCATATAAAACGGCGCTCGAGTACCATCCCGATGACACGGATATTCTTTTTCAGCTCGCTGAATCATATGTGAACTACGGTGAATTAATTGAAGCCAATGCCGTTTATGACAGAATTATGAAGCGGCGTGGCGCTGATTTTGCAATTCACCTGAGGAAGTTCCGGAACTTTAATGCTCTCCAAATGCGCGATTCGGCACTTGTTGAGCTTCAGGAAATGCGGGAGATTGATCCTGGAAACCTCTCTACATTGCAAACGATAAGTCAGTTTTACATTGAATTGGATGAGACAGAGCTTGCGCTCGAGATTTTGAACGAAGCAAAAGAGCGCAATGCAAGGGATCCGCAGACGCTGCTTTTGCTGGCAGAAATTTATGTTGACCAGTCGGACTGGGATCGCCTGGGCGAAGTGTTTGTTTCTATGTTGCAGGATCCGTTAATCTATCCGTCTCAAAAACTTGAGCTCGTTCGATTTATCTATACGCAATATCAGCGGATGCCGTCGGAAGAGGTACTGGCCCGGCAAACCGGTGACGTGCTTACCGCCTTTAGTGAGAATGAACCTGAGTATGGCCCTGCACAACTTCTGGCAGCGGAATATTTGCTTCAAAAAGGTGAGTTAGAGGCCGCACTTGAGAAACTGATGCAGGCCAACCGGGTGATGCCGGAACAGTCTGATGCCTGGATACAGCGAACGCAGGTTCTGTTTCAGATGGAGCGGTATGATGATGTGATCGCGATTTCAGATTCAGCGAACACATATGCGTCAGACGATGCGTTTGTGCAGTTTTTTACCGGTGCGTCGTACATGTTAACCGATCGACCGGAAGAAGCTCTGGACTGGCTTGAATCAGCTTCATATGCGCCCGCAAACCGGAAATTCAGGTCGGCTATCCAAAGCACTCTTGCCGATATCCAATCGGACCTCGACCGCTGGGAAGAAGCGAAACGGTCGTATGACCGGGCGCTCCGGCTCGATCCCGAAAACCATAACGCGATGAACAACTACGCCTACAACCTGTCAAAGCTTGGCGAAGATTTAGATTACGCGCTGGAGCTGGCAGAGCGAGCGGTCTCTTTCATGCCGGAAAATTCGGCTTATCTCGATACGATCGGCTGGGTTCATTATAAGCGGGGCGAGTACTCTGATGCAAGAACGTTTATTCAGCGTTCTGTGGATACCGGTGACGCGGGCCCTGAAGTATTTGAGCACCTGGGAGATGTTTTTGAAGCGCTTGGAAATATGGACGACGCTGTCATTTGGTGGAACAAAGCGCTTGAAAATGACTCAAACAGAGAGTATCTCAAAGAACGAATAGAATCCGCTCAGTCGTGAACTGTTTTCCCTCAACATCTCTTCCCGTACTTCTGATTCTGACTGCTTTTCTAGTCTATGGCTGTGCCGGGCCCAGGGCCGCCCTTGAATACGATAATCTGGCTCCCGCTGCAATCACTACTGATTCACTGGTGGCCATGATGCCTGACTACTCCGAAGATCTGCAGACCATGACGGGCAGCGGGCGTGCTCTGGTCAGCGAGCCGGGAAACAGCAACAGGGTTACAGTAGAATTTCATAGCAACAGATTACGGAGCCTGTTGACCATACGAACCAGTATTGGCGTGGAAGGCGGGCAAATCCTGATAGAGCCGGATTCACTGCTGATATACAATAAAATAGATGATATCGCCCAAAAAGTATCGCCGGCACAGAGCACGCTCAGCAGTGTGGGATCTATTGCGTCGCTGAACATGCTGGATCTGTTCAATTTCAGAATCAAGGCTGCCCAGATTGAACAAATTTTTGATAATGGCGATACATATATTGTACTGCTGAGTGATCGTGCGGTTGTAGAAGTTGAAAAAAGCAGCGGCCTGGTGGTTCGGGTTGATCGTTCTCAGTCTCCTCCTCCCATACCCTATGAACTAATTGAATACGATGGTTATGCGGAGATTAGCCGTTTTCAACTGCCGCGGAAAATCACCATTTTTAGCGGAGATGGCCAGTCTCGTGCCACATTTCTGGTTCAGCAGCTTGATGTGAACGGAAAACTGCCACCTCTGGAAATTGACCTTCCGGATGACATTCCAATTTACAGACCATGACGATACGGATACTTTTTCTAACTACACTTTTGATTACCGGGCTGATGTCGCCGGCAGCGGGCCAGACGAACTACGACCAGCTGCGATCGGAACTTGTAGAAAAACAGGAGACGACACGCAGCCAGATTGAAAACCTTCAGGATCAGATCAACAGCTACCTGGAGAGGCTGGGGTACGCCACGGAACGATACGATCAGATGTATCAGCAGTACGAAGAATTGACGCGTGTGATTGCTCTTCAGCAGGAAAAAATTAACCAGATGAACCGGGAGCGCCGGCAGATTCTTGACGAGATCGAACTCGTGCAAAATGAACGGGAAGCTCTGCAGCAACGCCTCTCCGAACTGATAAATCAGTATCGGTCAACCCTCTCCTACATTTACAAATATGGACGCACGCAGGAACTTGCGCTCCTTTTAACGTCGTCGTCTGTTAATCAGCTCATAATCCGCTCATACTATTTGAGCAGGTTTGATGAGCATCAGCAGCAGCAGATGGAGCAGATACGTGAGACGGAAGCTGAGTATGAACAGACACAGGAAGATCTGGAAGAGGCGCGGGAACGCAACCGTGAGGCGCTGGAATCTATTCGGAGTGAAACGAACGAGCTCGCGGAAAAAGAAGAGCTGCAGAAACGAAATATTGAACTCTTGCAGCGTGACCGCAATAATCTTGAAACCCAGGTTCAAATTCGTCAGAACCAGCTGAATGAACTTACGGAGGCTCTTGATGATCTTATTGCTGAAGAGCAGCGTCTCGATGCGGCTGCGTCCTCGGGAGGCATAACCCGTGCCAGCCCGATCAGTGAGGATGATATGGTGGCGTTTGGATCTCAGTTTAAAGCCTTGCGGAACGGAGAGATGCCGTGGCCGGTCGACAACGGCGTGATTACGGAAAGGTTTGGTGAACGGGTGCACCCTGTGTTTCGAACGCGGACAAACGTGCCCGGGGTTGATATTGCCACACAGCCACGGTCTACTGTGCGGGCGGTAAGCGACGGCTATGTGTTTGAGGTGGTGCCGTTCCCCGATTTCGGCGAAGTGGTGCTTGTAAAACACGGAACCTATTATACCGCCTATGGAAACCTAAGCAGTATTTATGCGCGTAAGAACCAGGTGGTGAAGCAGGGAGATGTTATCGGTCTGTCCGGTGATGAAGACAACCTGCGGGGCGAGGTTCTGTTCTTCCTGGTTCGTGATGGCAGTGAGTTTGTCGATCCGGAACGGTGGCTTGAGGAAGCTCTCCAGTAGAACAGACCGGATCAACCGTATGGATTGACCGGGCGTCAAACTGCTTCGTGACTATCACTTCATGTTTACAAACTGCAGGGGAATCCCAAATTTCTTTCCCTTCAATATGCGGATGATCTCCTGCAGTTCATCAATCTTTTTCCCCGTCACACGAACCTGATCCTCCTGTATAGCGGGCTGAACTTTCAGCTTTGCGGCTTTAATCTCTTTCACGATTTTCTTGGCCGTCTCGCGGTCAATTCCCTCTTTAATATCCGCGCTCATCTTAACCGCTCCTGAACTGCTACCCTGCTCAGGACCAAATTCCAGGACTTTAGGCTCCAGATTTCGCTTAATGAAATGTTTAGTCAGCATCTCCTTAACCGCCTGAAGCTTCATGCTTTCGGCAGCTACGATGTCGATTTTGTTATCCTTTTTCGAAAATTCAACCTCAGTATGAAGCCCTCTGAAATCGTAGCGTGTGGCTACTTCTTTGAGAGTATTATTAACAGCGTTGTCGATTTCCTGAGCGTTTATTTCATTTACAATATCAAAAGATGCCATAGGCCAGATGTGTTTCGAATGTTAGGTGGAATTTAAAATTAAAAGGAAAATACATAGAAATTTTACAACGAGTTTTGTATTCTCTAAAACAAGAGAGAAAATTTGTAGGGTAAATCCCTACATAAGGTTAAGGTAACCTTATTACATCATCGGATGGCCTGTTGCACTATCGTTTTATTTGACTTAATTATCGTATTAACATTAACCAAACGGGAATAATATGGGATCAGATCAAAACACAGAAGAGGAGTTCACACCAAGGGGAGCCATGGCTTTTTTTATAGTCTTACTTCTCTTTTTCATCACAGTCTATTTTGCCATCTACTTTCAAATGCTTAGCTGGGGTTAGGATATGGATAAATCAGAAAAACTGGCGTTAATACTTAGCATGATGTTGCTCTCACTGTTTTTTGGGGCAATCGTCTACGCATCAATGGCAAGAAATATCGAGGTTCCAACCTGCATAACGGATGTAGAACCTTTTCTAACGGACACACTGTTTCAAACCGGTCCTGACGAGTACGAACTGCAGATGGTTGCCCGGATGTGGGCATTTCAGCCGTCCGTTATTCGCCTTCCCAAAGGGTCGACATTAAATCTCTATCTCACCTCGCAGGATATTATCCATGGGTTTAAAGTAGAGAGAAAGAATGTAAACCTGATGGCAGCTCCGGGCGCGATCAACTACTTACAGGTTACGTTTGATGAAGCGGGCGAGTATAAATTCGCATGCCACGAGTTTTGTGGCGCTGCGCATCATACCATGGCCGGCCGATTTATCATTGAAGATGATTCAAACGAACCAGAAACAGCTGAATAGGAGGCGCCCTGCATGAATACAGACAACTATACCTTTCAATTTTCTAAATCCTCAAAGTATTTAAATTCGGTCCTTCTCATCATCCCGATGGTGCTGCTGTTTATCGGCGTTTACGGCGGGTTGATGCAGACCCTGTTCCGGGCCGGTATTATCCAGAGCGACCCGTTTGTAGGAGGTGATTATTATAAAGGACTGACGTTCCACGGAGTGCTGAATGCAATTGTGTTCACCACATTTTTCGCCGTGGCGCTGGGGAATGCACTCATCCCGTATTCGCTCAAAAAACAGCTTAACAGCAAGATTTCATGGACATCGGGTATCTTGATGCTGGTGGGGTCGGTTCTCGCCGCTGTAGTGATTCTTCTGGGTGAGGCAACCGTACTCTACACCTTTTATCCGCCACTGAAGGCACATCCGCTCTTTTATGTAGGGCTTACCCTGCTGGTTGTTGGATCATGGGTGGCCTCGTACAACTGGGTACCAATGTACCTGGAGTGGAGAAAAGAGAATAAGGGTGAGAAAACGCCGCTTGCCGTTGTTGGGATGTTTACAACATTCATTATCTGGTTTATAGCAACCCTGGCTGTGGCAACTGAAATACTGACCATGCTGCTGCCATGGTCGATGGGCCTGGTAGATGAGGTGAACGTAATGCTAGCCCGGACCTTGTTCTGGTTCTTTGGCCATCCACTGGTCTATTTCTGGCTGCTTCCCGCCTACGTGATGTACTACTCCTTCTTGCCAAAACTCGCTGGAGGAAAACTTTACTCCGATATGGCGGGACGGTTGGTGTTTATGTTGTTCATCGTGTTTTCGGTTCCAGTTGGAACACACCACCAGTATATGGATCCTGCGATTGGCGCCCAGTGGAAGCTTCTGCACGGAATTTTTACCCTTGCGGTCTCGATGCCAAGTTTGATAACGGCGTTTACAATAGCCGCGTCACTCGAATATGCAGGACGGCAACGTGGTGCTACAGGCCTTTTTGGCTGGATGGGCAAGCTTCCCTATCTGGATAAAGAAAACTGGTTTTTCCCATATCTGATCACAGGATTGGTCATCTTTATTTTTGGCGGCATTGGCGGCATTATTAACGCTTCATACCAGATGAATACGGTTATTCACAATACCGCCTGGGTACCGGGACACTTTCACCTGACTGTTGCCGGGCCTGTGCTGCTGGCGTTTCTGGGTGGTAGCCTCTATATGATCGGGCAGTTCATGAATAAAGAGATCCGGCTGAAGGGAACGGCTATGATTATGCCTTACATCTACACAATTGGTCTGTTTATTATGTCGTACGGGCTCAAAATTGGTGGTTTGAAAGGAATGCCGCGGCGGACCAATACCGGCGCATCGTATGCGAACCCGGATAGCATTCTCTACCAGCCAGACTGGATTCCGTATATTAACCTTACTGTTGTGGGCGGTGTCATTATGTTTATTGGAATTGTGATGTTTATCGCAGCCTTTTTTACGACGGTATTCTCAAAAAGCAGGCCTGGGACTGATCCCAATGTATCAAATGTAACGTTCCCAATATCTGAGCCGCTTCATGATGAGGACGCAAAATGGCTGCGTAATTTCAAGCCGTTCATTATTATCGCAATAATTCTGATTGTTCTCTCCTATACGCCTGTGATTATTGATGTGCTTCAGGCCACATACGGAGGGTCAGTCCCTTATTCACCTAATAGCCCGGTTCCGCTACGGTAGATATGATTATGAATGTCATTTGGAAGATAAATAGTCGTTCACCATTACTGTTCATTGGCCTCGCAATCGGGATGGCAGGAGCTCTGCTATCCGGTTGTGACCGGCTTTCGGTAAAGAAGTCGATGGCGGATGAGAGCTACGAGCTGGTAGATCAAAACGGCAGCCCGGTTCAGTTTCCCGACGCTTACAGCGGAAACGTGATGCTGGTTGGTTATGTGTACACACACTGCCCTGATATTTGCCCAATGATTACTTATAACATGCGGGATATTCAGCAGGAGCTTTTGGATGAGGAGGAGTTCATGCTGGTTAGTATCTCATTTGATCCTGAACGGGATACTCCGGAGATACTCCATCAGTATGCCGAAAATTATAAACTCGACCAGGAGAACTGGAAGCTGCTCACAGGAAACACCGAAGAGGTCGATGAAGCACTGGAAACGCTGGAGATTAATACGCTGAAATCGCCTACGAGTTTTGACGATGACGGCACTGCACGATACTTTATCGATCATACAGACCGTGTGACTCTGATTGACCGCAGTGGGAATGTCAGGAACACCTACGTTGGCAGTAAGATGAACCAGGAACAAATAATATCAGATATTCATAAAGTATTAACTGAATGAGGTTATCTTTATGAATGTTATAAAATTGACGTTTGTTTGAAACATTCGTGCATAGAGTGAAAATTTATTTAAAAACTTTCAATCAATACAAACCTAAAAGAACAAGTACAATGAAAAAATTATTAATAAGCACAATTCTTGCATCATTTGTCTTCATGCTCGCTGCATGCGGTGGTGGAGAATCTACCGAGCAGATGAGTGAAGATACGTCAATGGCATCAGCTGACGACGGCGTTCGTACAGTAGAAGTCATTGGTGTAGATGATCTTCGCTTCGCTGTGGCGGAAGCCGACGAAGGATTGGTAACGGACGGAACTTCCGGTGAATTTATGATTCTTCAGTCTATTGAAGCTTCAGCAGGTGAAGAGTTGCGAATTTCTCTGCGAACTGTGAGTAACTTGCCTCCAACAGCTATGTCTCACAATTTTGTTTTATTGAGCTTGGATGCTGATGCAGATCAATTTGCGCGATCCTCGCTTCAGGCTGCAGATAATGAGTATATCTCATCTGAGTATGAAGACTGGGTCATCGCATCCACCAACATGCTTGGCAGTGGAGAATCTGATTCTATAACATTTACGGTCCCTGAAGAACCGGGAACCTATCAGTTCATCTGCACATTTCCCGGACACTATAGCGGCGGAATGGTTGGTACTCTTGTAGTAACGTAAGCTTACTGCATATAATTAGGGCTTCCTCAAAAAGTCACGCCTGAGCGGGCGGCGAAGGCAGAGAGGTTTAGTACAAACAGAGTGGCTGCAATCCAGGTCTCGGATGTACCCTGAAGTTTGGCTTTGATTTGGTTAAGCGAAAGCGCCTGTTTGGCATTGCCGATGCGCCCCTCAATGTGGTTTCGTT
>Ga0307966_1000421_pt1 | contig 35372 bp, 18 predicted proteins | sample OrgLakmetagen646_FD_203141 | JGI IMG/M metagenome (GOLD analysis project Ga0307966, IMG submission 203141) | Saline water microbial communities from Organic Lake, Antarctica - #646 | ecosystem: Environmental > Aquatic > Non-marine Saline and Alkaline > Saline | place: Antarctica: Organic Lake... | reverse complement strand
TTGGAAATGCCCGCTCTGGATGCGATTTATCCCAACAGTGTCTCCTTTGTCTTGATTGTGCTGGCGGTCGGGGCGGTCATTTCTGTCGTCGCTGGCTTTGGCTATGAGGCAGTTAGTCGTTTTGCGAATATTGCTTCGCCTTGGATGGTTTTGATTTTCTTTGGTTGCGGCGTCGTCGCGCTCAAGCAGCTGGGTGTGAGCTCATGGGCGGATCTTCAAGTGATTTGGACAGAGTCGATTCGTTTCGCCCAAGGGGGCACGGAGGAAACGTCGATGGGTTTCCTCGAGGTGGTTTTATTCGCATGGTTTTGCAATGCAGCGATGCATGTCGGTATGTCGGATTTGTCGGTCCTGCGCTATGCCAGGAAAGCTTCCAGTGGATGGGCTGCGGCGGGCGGTATGTATGTGGGCCACTACATGGCCTGGTTGGCAGCGGCCTTTATGTTGGCCGCGCAGATTAAATTGGTGCAAAGCGCCACGCCCGTGCCCGGGCCGATGGCTTTCAACGTGATTGGAGTCGGTGGCATCATCTGTGTGGTGGTCGCCGGTTGGACAACGGCGAATCCGACGATCTACCGTGCCGGCTTGGCCTTTCAAGCCATGATCCCGGGGAGCACTCGTTTGAGTATGACATTCCTGGCCGGTGGTATTGCGACGATCGCTGCGGTTTTTCCAGCTTTTGCTTTCAAATTGCTCGGTTTTGTCGGTCTCTATGGCACCATCCTCGCGCCCATGGGGGCGGTGATTTTTGCCGATTGGTATTTCAGCCGCCGTATCGGGGTGGTGCCTTTTTATGCGGAAGCCTCGGGGCATGGGTTTAGTAAGTCGGTGTTGCTTGCCTGGCTTTTACCGGTCGGCGTCTCAGTCTATTTGATTTTCGCGCACGGGATCACGACATGGTATTTTCCGCTCCCGGCATGGATCGCCTGTGGTGTCTTATTTTTGCTCTTCAGTCGCATGCGTGGGCAGGCGAATCTAATTGATACGAAAGGAGGCCAGGTATGAGCGCACTCTGCAAATGGATTGGACTGGGTTCACTCCTCTTAATTTTGATCGTGCCCTTTATCTATGCGGCGGGGTTGCTCACACTCGCGTGGTTAAAGCTGATCATCCTCGTGGCCACCCTGGTTTGGTTTGGATCAGCGCCGTTTTGGATTGGTAAGAGATCCGCCTAAACCGCTTTCGACCATTTGCCCCGTTCGGAAGCGTGTTTTAGATGCGACTGCCTTCAATTAATACCACTTTCAAAAAGTTTTATCCTTAAAGATTTTCTTCGCGTAGCCTCGGTTCTCTGAACCGGGGTCGAAAAGATCGAACCCCGAAACAGAGTTTCGAGGCTACGGTTCAACCTAGTCATTAGCCCAAACCCTTTTTGAAATGATATAAGACGAGCCCTGATTTAATTATGATATTTCGTATTCTAATCCTGTCACTTTGCCTTGCGCTCAACACGCTCAGCGCTGAATCAGTTGAAAACACATTACCCGAATCGCTCGAATGGTCGGGTCAGTGGGTGGGTCTGGACGTCGAGCGTGATACGAACTATCCTCCGCCGGTTTATTTGAGCAAGCGTTTTGACCTCGCGGATACAGTCGAGAAGGCGACTTTCTACGCGACTGCGCTCGGTATCTTTGATCCGTATTTAAACGGAGTCCGCGTCACGGATTCGTGGTTCAGTCCTGGTTGGACGGACTACACTAAGCGGGTCTATTACCGCGCCTTTGATCTGACCGGATTACTTAAAAACGGTGAAAACCGGATTGGTGCAATTTTGGCAGATGGTTGGTATAGTGGCCACATTGGCTGGAAAGATTCAGGGCGTAACCATTATGGCAGCCAGCCTCGCTTTAGCGGGGTGCTCGTGCTGGATTTGGCCGATGGTGGACGGCGCATCATTTCGACCGACGCCTCGTGGCAGGGGCGAACCGGCCCGCTGGAATATGCGAGTTTCTTGAGGGGTGAAAAATACGATGCCCGGAACGCGGTCGACCTCTGGGCGATGAAAGGTGAGTCGGCCAGTGCCTGGCAGCCGGTCGTTGTCGGCAGTGAGGTATCGCCTGTCATCCAGCCACACCCTTCGCCTCGCATAATTACATTTACGGAATTACCGGCTCTCTCCGTGGATGAACAGGAAGCAGGACGCTATGTCTTTGATTTCGGGCGGAATTTTGCAGGTGTCGTGCGTCTAAACCTGAGGAATACCCAGCCGGGACAGATCATTCAAATAAAGCATGGAGAGCGCTTGCAAGCTGATGGCGAGCTCTACACGGCCAACTTACGCTCCGCCGATGCGACCAATTATTACATTTGCAAGGGGGGCGAATCGGAGAGCTGGAGCCCCCGGTTTACCTTTCACGGTTTTCAGTATGTGGAGGTATCGGGCTTGGAGAGCACCCCCGATACGAGCCTCTTGACCGGCTTGGCCATCAGCAACGACACGCCGGTGGTGTATGATTTTGAGAGCGACCATCCATTGCTCAACCAACTGGTCAGCAATGTCTATTGGACGCAGCGCGCGAATTTCATTTCCATCCCGACCGACTGTCCCCAGCGTGATGAGCGACTCGGTTGGACGGGCGACGCGCAGGTATTTGTGGGCACGGCGGCCTATATTTGTGACGTGCGTCAGTTTTTTAACAAGTGGCTGACCGATTTGCGTGATTCGCAATTCGATAGCGGCCAAATCCCCATGGTGGCTCCGCGCAAGGTGGCCGATGGTGCGGGCGGCCCGGGTTGGTCGGATGCGATGACCATCGTGCCCTGGGTTCTCTATCAGCGTTATGGGGACCTCAGTATTTTAGCCGATAATTACGAGTCGATGAAGCGCTATGTCGATTATTTGGAAAGTCGGAGCCGTCCGGGGTTTCTGCCACCAGTGAAGTTCCATGCCTTTGGCGATTGGCTCAACCACAATGCGGACACGCCAATTGATGTCATCTACCAAAGCTATTTTGCCTACAGTGCTCAATTGCTCGCGCAGAGCGCAGCAGCGCTGGGGCGCACCGCGGACGCGGAGACATATGAGGCGCTGGCCGAGGCGGTTCGCGTTTCATTCAACAAAGCGCACGTGGATGAGGACGGAAAAATTTATGGCACAAATAAAAAGGGTGAACGCGTCGGTGATACCCAGACCTGTTATGTCATGGCGATCGCCTTTGATCTATTGCGTGGCGAATCGCTGGAAAAAGCGAAAGGGCATTTGGTGCGTAGGTTAGGCGAACGCGACGGTTTGTTGTCGACCGGCTTCCTCGGAACCCGGGACTTGTTGCACGCGTTAAGTCAGATCGGTCGCGACGATCTTGCGTATGCGCTCCTGTTGGAGGAGCGCTACCCGAGCTGGCTCTTTCCGGTGACGCATGGGGCCACCAGTATCTGGGAGCGTTGGGATGGTTGGACTCCGGATAAAGGGTTTCAAGATGTGGGCATGAATTCGTTTTCGCATTATGCCTACGGGGCGGTTTATGAATGGATTGTGCAGCGGGTCGGTGGAATTCGGCCGACTGCGCCCGGATTCACCCACTACGAAATCGCGCCGGTGCTCCCGCCTGATATTCTGCAAGAGGATGCTGCTCTGACACGTGTCAGCTTCGGCTTTGATTCGCCGGTGGGCCGCATACGTTCCGCATGGCAACGTGTCGACAAGAACAGTGTGAAGTTTTCGGTGGAGGCCCCTGCTGAGGGCAAAGGCGTCTTTCGTATAACTGTGCCTGAAGGAGCCAGTGTTCGCCAGGAAGGAAATGATGTGGATGGCGTGTTGATACGTGCAGGTGTTTTCGAAACGCCGTTGGTCGCCGGTTCGCAGAGTTTTGTCCTAAGCTACAAGTGAGCGGGGCCAGGGTGAGCTCCCGCACATGCGGGAATGTGCTCAGTCAAGGGCAGGATGCCCTTGGTCCGGTGGGAGAGCGAGGAGTCAGGGCTGGAAGCCCTGAGCGTGTGCTTAGTCTCAAGGGTAAGATGGCCGTTGGTCCGGCGGGGGAGAAGGAGTCAGGGCTTCCAGACCTGAGCATGTGCTGAGTCAAGGGCAGGATGCCCTTGGTCCGGGAGAAGGAGTCAGGGCTTCCAGCCCTGAGCGTTTGCTTTGTCAAGGGCAGGATGCCCTTGGTCCGATGGGAAAGAGGAGTCAGGGCTTCCAGCCCTGAGCGTGTGCTTGGCAAGGGCAGGATGCCCTTGGTCCGATGGGAAAGAGGAGTCAGGGCTTCCTGCCCTGAGCGTGTGCTTGGCAAGGGCAGGATGCCCTTGGTCCGATGGGAAAGAGGAGTCAGGGCTTCCAGCCCTGAGCGTTTGCTTTGTCAAGGGCTTGATGCCCTTGGTCCGGTGGGAAAGGAGGAGTCAGGGCTTCCAGCCCTGATCTTAGAATTGTTTGTTTCTGACTCAGTCTAGGCGCAAAAAAGCCCGTCGTGCTCCAGCACAACGGGCTTGAATAAACTAATTTTTGGTAGCGTGACTACCGACTACGGCGTCTTAGCATTACTGAAGTTAGACCTAGTAAGCCTGCGAGTAGTGCGAAACTGCTCGGCTCAGGAATGACGATTCCGATTTGGCTGGCACCGCCTAGATTATAATCGATGCTAAATCCACTTGGTAAATCTACAATGTCTAAGAAGGTACTGCCGACCAATGTGCCTGCACTGTAGTCAGCAATCAAATAGCTGCTTTCAGTTGCACCCAAGCCTGAGAGATCGAAGTCGAGCGTCAGGCCGCTAATGTCAAAGGTCCCGTTAACAGTGATCAAATCGGAGTTCGCACCTTCAATATTGTAGAATAATGTGCCTGAGCCGGCAAATTCAGTGCCAGCACCGATGGTCAAGTTTGAATTGCTTAATGAACCGTCTAGATTAACGAGCAGGTCGCCAAGATTGCCTGTATTGTTGGTCGTAGTGCTGCCTGCGAAGACACTCTCTCCAGCCAAGTTGACAGTGACATCAGAACCGGCTGCAGCAGCCCCGTCGATAAAGACATCGGTCCCGGCAGGGTTGGAGTCGAGAATGGCTCCATTTACATTGAGGGTTATATTCTGGGCACCGTTTGCGGTGGCAACTACATCCAGCTGGGTCATGTCAGCACCTAGGTTCCAATCGCCATTAAAGGTGCCTGTGACATTCGTCGCAGTTCCACCGCCTTGCACACCAATATTCCCGCCAGTGGTATTGAGGTTGAGTTCATTATCTAAAGTTACTGAGCCATTGGCAGCGCTGAACAAACGAAAGGCACCACCATCCACAGTGACTAGATTAGACGCATTGCCCAAACCACCCGTGCTGGCACGAATCTGGGTCGTAGTATTGATTGTGACGTTACCGGTGAAGGTATTCGTGTTGTCGACGATCATAATCCCACCAGCAGTGCCTAACACCAAATCACCTGTCCCAGAGATAGCTCCATTGAGGAAGGTGTTGCTGTTACCGTTATCTACAGTCAGCTGACTGCCTGATGTGAGGGCGATGTCACCCTGGACTAGAACGCCCCCGGTTAGGTCAATATCCAGGACCGAGTCGGACGAATTAACGACTATGTTATTATTGAAATTATTGGTGGTCCCTCTGAGTGACTGAATTTGCAAAGTAGCATTTGCAGTGGAAGCCGCATCGCCGAAGACAAGATCGCCAGCGCCGAAAGGATCTGTCTGACCTCCGTTAATTGCAGCATTAATTCTCCATAGTGCGTCATCAATGAGTGTGCCACCAGTCCAAGTGCTGTTGTTAGCTGAACCTGTTGATGTTACGAAATCACCGTTACGTAACTGAACTTGACCCGTGCCTGCCGCGAATAAATTTCCTTCCCAGGCAACAGTGAAGCCAGAATTGTTAGTGATGACTGTCCCGCCGGAACCAATGATGTAGCGACCGCCGAGAGTGACACCCGCCCCAACACCGGAATCCACGGTAATTGCATCCACTTCCATCGTGTGGCTACCCGCGTTGGTATTTAGGGTGAATGGACTGGTGATGCTGTCGTTAAAGCTAATGCTCGCGATATCGTAACCCGATGTGAAGATGGCTTGCGATGCCCCGGCGAAAGCGGCCTCGGCAAAGATAATATCGGTATCAGTGGCATTTGCAGGTGCGGCATCGCCCACCCAGTTGTCGCCGGCTTCCCAAGCGTTGCCAGTATCGCCTCCGTCCCAAGTAAATACGGCGGCGGTCAGCGAGGTAAAAGAAGCCAGAATGCCTGGAAAGGCAGCTAGTAGTAATTTTGATTTCATTAGGAGTAGGTTTTAGGGTTAATTTAATTGTAAAAAAAATACAACAATCCCGACTACAAGAATAGATTCTTAATTTCATGTCAACAACTTTTCACATGCAATTATCCTGTATTTCTTCAATCCAGATACTTACACATGGTAGCCTCTTATTTCTAAGATTTAGCTAGCTTTGTATAGGTCTAGGATAACTGAAGGGTCATACACGCATGCTATACACCGGCCTCAGTCGTCAACGCGTTCTCAAGCTATCCGGCGCTTCCCTATATGCCAACCTACTCAAAAGATGCGTCAGCGAACGGATGCGCTTCATAATGTTTTCAGTGATCGCTTGTAAAAGGGCGCTCAGGGGGATGCGGTGACGGCATCTTCAAGGATCGGACTCAGGGCTTCCAGCCCTGAACGCAGGCTTAGGCAAGGGCAGGATGCCCTTGATCCGTGTTTGGAATCAGGGCTTCCCGCCCTGAGCGGGTGCAGGCAAGGGCAGGATGCCCTTGGTCCGTGTTTGGAATCAGGGCTTCCAGCCCTGAGCGGGTGCAGGCAAGGGCAGGATGCCCTTGGTCCGTGTTTGGAATCAGGGCTTCCAGCCCTGAGCGGGTGCAGGCAAGGGCAGGATGCCCTTGGTCCGTGTGGGGAGTCAGGTCTTCCAGCCTTGAGTTAGACCAATTCAACGTGACTCGGCTTCGTTTGGGCTTGAGGCTTATCCTACTCTATTTTTTGTTAGTAGTTATGAGCGATTTCTTCAATCCGTATGAGGTGGTAGCCCAGCATGGGGCGCATCTACCACATTGGCAACAGGGTGAAGTATTCGTCTTTGTTACCTGGCGCCTTGCGGATTCGCTACCTGAATCGCAACTGGCAGAATGGACTCGCGAAAAAGAGATTTGGTTAAAGCTTCATCCGCAACCCTGGGATCAGGCTACGGTTGAAACCTATCGCGAGCGCTTTCCTGAGCGGATGGATCATTGGCTTGATCAGGGGCAGGGCGATTGCGTGCTGGCGCAGGCTCCGATTCGGCAGATTGTGGTCGATGCGCTTGGTTTCTTTGAGGGCACGCGCTACGAAACAGCCGCTTTTGTCGTGATGCCCAATCATGTGCATGTGCTTTTCCGACCACTTGCGGGATATCGTTTGTCAGACATTTTGCACAGTTGGAAGAGTTACACCGGCAACAAAATGAACCCTAGCTTGAAGTGTGATCACGCCCTGTGGAGTGCAGGCTATTGGGATCGTCTAATTCGGGACCGTGCTCATTTTTTTAGATGTGTGCGCTACATCGAAAATAATCCGATCAAAGCAAAATTACCAAATGCGCGGGTGAGTCTGTCGATCAATCAGACTCTGATTGAGAATGTTTCCGAACTTTAGTTGGATACTTCAAGGTCAAGGGCAGGATGCCCTTAATCCGTGGATAGAAGGAGTTAGGGCTTCCAGCCCTAAGCGGATGCTTGTTCAAGGGCAGGATGCCCTTGTTCCGTGGAGGGAAGGAGTCAGGGCTTCCAGCCCTGAGCGTAGGCAGGGCAAGGGCAGGATGCCCTTGGTCCGTGGATAGAAGGAGTCAGGGCTTCCAGCCCTGAGCGCATGCTAAATCAAGGGCAGGATGCCCTTGGTCCTGAAGTAGGAGTTAGGGCTTCCAGCCCTGAGCGGGTGTTCAGTCATCACCCAAGCTAAGACCAAAGGCGATTATGGTGTCGGCTCAGTCTATGGAAGCTTCTCAGGTTCCGAATACTCTGTCTCCAATTCAAAATTATCAAAAACTCCGCTGCGCGACGACCATGCGGTGATACCGAATCCGCTCGCTGCGGGCACGACCTCGCCTAAATCGAATGCATCCTGAGTGTAGTAAACGGAGCCATTTGGATTGAAGATGCGTAAGTCGACGAGAGGACTACCGGCTATGCCGCTGACTTCAACTCGGAAAAATTCAGTAGGGGCGATTGAGAAGCCGTTGGGGTAATTGGCCAGAGAGTTCTCCTCGATCAGCAAAGCCCCTATTGTAGCCCCGCTATCGCTAATTTTTCTCAAGCGAACATCCTTGTCTGTGCCGCCAGGAGCTGTGCGACCATCCGCTAGTAGGAACTGCCAATAGCTATATTCTAGGTCGGGTTCTTGTGTAATGCCGAATGCCAGGCCAACTCCGACGCCATCTCCGGAGAAGCCGACACCCACGGATACGGTGAACGGCTGGCCCGCAGCGAGGAAGACTGTAGATTCATAGCGCGCCATTGGGTTGGCTCCTGCCGGGGATTCGATCGTGCCGGAGTTGATAATGAAATCTGCCGATGAATTGCCAGTCAGGAGTGTCGTCCAATTTCCGGAGGCATTGAGTCCGCCGGATCCAGCGTTGAAATTATCGGTTTCGGTGCCGGTCGTCGTGGTGTTGGGAAGCGGCGTGTAACGTTCCGTGCGCCGGGAGAGCTCCGAAGGGTCGCTGTTGTAGTCGTCCGTGTGCAGGCGCCATTGAGCCAGCTCTACCCGAAGTGCGGCTTTGATCGACGCATAGGCCGGATCGTCGGCTAGATTATTGGTGCACCACAGATCTGTATTCAGATCGTAAAGTTCTTCTTCGGCTAAATCGCCCTCCAGGATTTGCCGGAGCAGTTCGTGTTGTGGGGTGGTGTTGTCCGCCTTGATCGCGTCGAAGCTTCGGTTAAACCATGGGGCGGCACTTGTGAATTGATCGGCATTAAGAGCCGCACTGGGAAAGTTGAAGCCTGTACTTCGCCCGTTTCTGTCGGTTGCATCGACTTGGCGAATGTTGCGAATGTAATAATACTGTCCATCGGTAACGCCACGAGCATCGTATTTTTCGTGGACAGCGGTGAGAATGGTCTTCCGATCGGCGAAACCCGGATCACCGGCTAAAATCGGCAGGAGTGATTTGCCCTTGAGTGAAGGCATCTGTGGGATGCCGGCAAAGTCAAGGAAGGTCGGCATCAGATCAAGATGGCTGATCGGTTCATTGATCACTCGACCGCCGGCGACCTCAGGGCCATCGACCAAAAGGGGGATGTGTAGGCCGTACATGCTCTGTTTAAAGCGAGCGAGACCGTTGCCATGGTCGCTGCTGAAGATAACCAATGTATTATCGGCAACCCCGTTCGCAATAAGGGCATCACGGGCAGCCGCAAAGTGACCGTCAATGACTTCAATCGCCCCGTAGTAGTCGGCTATGTCCTGACGGACGGCAGGCACACTAGGTAAGCTATTGGGCACCACAATGGAGTTTGCATTTACATTGGTGACGCCTCCGTCTCCGAGCAGGCCGCCGTTCGGGGTCCAGACTCCATTGTTTTGTGCAATGACTTTGAAGGGAAGATGAGGCGCGGCGACGTTGAGACAAAGAAAGAAGGGGCGCCCATTGGCGTTGCTGACGGTTTGATTTACATAGGAAGTGACATCAGCCGGCACTTTAGGAAACGAGACACCACTTCCAAAGCCCTGATGGTAGGGGAACTTTCGGATGGGTTGAACGTGGGATTTCGAGGAAATAGCGGTGTACCAGCCCCGGTCGCGCAGCACCTCGATCAGAGTCGGCAGGTCTTCGTGGACACCACCTAAGTCAAGATCTGAGGGGTCGCCTACTAAGGGGAAACCGGTGCCATAGTTGCGAACGTTGCGATGCGCGCTGTTTTCGTGCGGGTAGGTGCCGGTGAAAAGCGCCATTTTACTGGGACTACAGACGGGAGAGAGGGCGAAGGCTCGTGTGAAATTGACCCCCGTGGTGGCCAAAACATCGATATTCGGAGTGTCCAACCCGACAGTGCCGAGGATGCCGAGATCAGGCCCCTGGTCTTCGGTCAGGAAAAAGAGTATGTTGCGAATCGGCTCGACCGGAGAAGTGCCGAGCGCGAATTCGGTGCCGTCGTTAATCGTGTCGCCATCAAAATCGGTCGTCAGATCGATATCACTTAGGTCGGCGTAGGTATCATCCGGATCGTTCAGGATCGCCCACCGCTCCCAGTCGTCTGGTAGGCCATCGCCGTCGCTATCCGTCCAATTTAAGGGGTCGAGTCCCAAGCTGAATTCAACATCGTCCGGCACTTTGTCGCCGTCGGTATCCCAGAGTTCGGGATCCGTGCCAAGCTCGTGCTCTTCGCGATTGGTCAGTGCATCGGTATCCGAGTTGAGTGAGCGCTCGGCCTTGAGACGGTAGAATTTTGCGGTGTCCACGCTCTCTGACATTGAATTGTTGTTTGCTTCGCCCACGAAGCTGACCGCTTGACGTTGCCAGTCGATCAGGTTTGTGCTTTCCCAGACGCGGTAGCGCAGGCCGAGGGCTTGATTCCAATTAAAGCTCACGTCCGTCGTGCCGACGGTGAAGTCTTCGAGACGTAATCTCGAGTTGGCGTCATTCGGATTATTCCAGGCCAGACCCTCGATCTGATTAATGTCACCGTCGCCATCCGCATCCAGCGTCGGATTTGCGGCAGCGGTCGGGTAGATCGATTCCCAGACGTCGCTAATACCGTTGCCATTCTGATCGAGTGCGGTGGCGTCGACATGAAAGCTGCTAATCAAGGCAAGCGCGATGAAGCAGCTCAAGCTGTGGCGGAAAGATGGGTTGAATTTAGGGATAATAAAAGCGTTAAGAAACATTTCTTATACTGTGTCAATTCAACTCGAATACATGCTGGTCGCTTGTGGACCAATCAAGGGCAGGATGCCCTTGGTCCGGTGGGAAAGTGGAATTAGGGCTTTCAGCCCTGAGCGGATGCTTAGTCAAGGGCAGGATGCCCTTGGTCCGGTATCGGAGTCAGGGCTTATAGCCCCGAAGCGTATTTCTTCTTATTCAGGCATTGCCGTCGGCACGTAATGCGCACCGCCGCTGCGGTCGTCGCGTAGGTGAGCGGGTGGGGTCGGATTTTTAAATTGTGCGTAGGGCTTTCCGTAGGCTTCCAGCCACCATTGCTCCCATTGCGTCGCTAGGGCTTCAACCCTTTCAGGCTGGCTTTTGCTGAGATCTTGAGTTTCGCTGCGATCGTCGGCGAGGTTGTAAAGTTCCCAATCCTTATCATCGACAGCGGTCAGCTTCCAATCGTCTGCCCGGATGGCACGGTGATCGAAGAGCTGAAAGTAGAGGGCGTCGTGTGATTCGCGGGTCTCGCCATGAAAGATGGGGAGGAGACTTTTGCCGGGTAGTGGCGGGAGATGCTTGCCCTTGCCCGCTGCGGCATAGGTGCCCCCCGCGAGTTCGAGGAAGGTTGGCATGAGGTCGATGATGTGAGCCGGTTGAGCGGTTATAGAGCTGGGTTCTGCGATCTGTCCAGACCACCAGACTATAAAGGGCGTGCTGATGCCGCCCTCGTGCTGGTTGCGCTTATAGAGGCGGAGGGGCGTATTGCTGACGTGCGCCCAGCCCATGCCTATTTCCCAATTAGATCCCGGGTCGCCTGGGAGCTTCCCTTGCTTTAGCATAATTTCGTCGGTGCGCGCATAGGGCGAGCCGCCGTTATCACTCATGAAGATGACGAGCAGGTTATCGGTCAGACCGTCTGATTCAAGGCTGTCAAAGAGTCTGCCAATATTTTGATCCATGCGATCGATCATGGCGGCATAGGTAGCCATGCGCAGATCCTCGAGGTCTTTCTGCGCGGGGCTGAGGGTTTCCCAGTGTGGCAAGTTGGTCGGTTGCGGAGCTATTTTCGTTTCGGGACTAAGCATTCCGAGTATCTGCATCTGCTGGTAGCGCTTTTCTTGAATCGCTTCCCACCCCTCTAGATATTTTCCGCGGTATTTCGCAATGTCTTGGCGGGGCGCTTGTAAAGGGTTATGCGGGGCGTTGTAAGCCAGATACATGAAATATGGCTTTTCCGGTTCAGCCCGCTTACTGGCTTTAATAAAATCAATCGCGTAGTCAGTGATCGCATCGGTCACGTAAAATTCTGGATCCTGTGTTGTAAAAGGTTCTTTACCCAATCGAAATGATCTATCAATCGGAGGGAAGAAGGCACTGGCTCCGCTGAGATGACCGAAGAAGCGGTCGAATCCGCGATCAATGGGACTACCGTTAAGATGCCATTTTCCCAGAGCAAAGGTCGCATAGCCTGCAGCTCGCATGACCTCGCCGAGGGTGGCTCCGCGTTGCACGCCGAGTCCTGTCACAGGCCAGTAGTGCCCTGACATTATACTGGCACGCGACGGTTCACATTTCGAAGCGTTGTAGAATTGCGAGAAACGGATGCCTTGACTAGCGAGACGGTCCAAGTGCGGTGTCTCGATTTCACTGCCGTAGCTGCCTAAGTCTGAGTAACCTAGATCGTCCGCCAATATGTAGATTATGTCAGGTCGCTCCGCCAGGTCATTTGTCTTCGCAATGGAAGTTGAAAAGGCACCGGAAGTTAATAGCGACACGGTAAAGAGAAGTTTTTCTAAAGGTCGGTCCATGAAGGGTATAATTAAACAATAGAAACCAGTATTAGCTTGACCAAATATGCGTCAATAAGAAATGATTCTTAGTTTATGCCGGAAGTACCCCAAAAGCTAGGAGAAGAACAATTTATCTACTCTAAAAATCGTCTGAAAAGTGACTTCATGGAAACTTTTATGAATCCCCCTGCGGCCTTCCGCGGCAAGCCATTTTGGTCTTGGAACGGTGCATTGGAGAAGGATGAATTACTGCGCCAGATTGATGTGATGCAGGAAATGGGCATGGGAGGTGCCTTCATGCACTCGCGCACTGGGCTCAAAACCGAGTATTTAGGTAATGAGTGGTTTGACCTTATCAATGCCTGCGCCGAGAAGTGTGAGTCGAAAGGTTTGGAAGGTTGGCTCTACGACGAAGACCGCTGGCCGAGTGGCACGGCGGGTGGTAAAGTGACGGCGGATGCGAAGTATCGAATGCGCTCGATTATACTTCGACAATACCATAGTGGAGAAGCGATTGATTGGCCTGCTGAGGATGCTTTTATTGAGGCACATCTCGCGCAGCTGGATGGATTGAATCTATCCAGCTATGCATCAGTCGAGCGCGGTGCTTTGACGCACTGTCCTGATGGTCAACAGGTCTTAATCTTTTTTCGTGAGATTCATCCCTCAAACAGTTTTTACAACGGTGGCGCCTATTTAGACACGATGAATCGCGAGGCTACGGATGCCTTTATTGAATCGACTCACGAAAAATACCGCGAGCATTGTGGGCAGCATTTCGGGAAGTCGATTCAGGGTATTTTTACTGATGAGCCGCATCGAGGTTTTATTTTGTGCGACGGCGTGCAACAGCCCGGCACTTCGGATTCGGCGAATTCAATCCCTTTCACCGATGCTCTTTTTGAGGCTTATGAGAGCCATTTTTCCGGTTCGCTCCGCGGTCGTCTGCCAGAGTTGTTTTTCCAGTATGAAGGGCAGCCTCTTTCCCGCTTGAAGTGGGAATATGCAGAACTGCTTCAACGCCTGTTCATCGAAAACTGGGCGCAGCCCTGTGCCGATTGGTGTGCACAAAATAATCTGCTCTTAACCGGGCATACCTTGCATGAAGATTCCCTGGCCGCCCAAGTAGTGCCGGTAGGGTCGCTCTTTCGATACTACGAAACGATGAGCTACCCGGGGATCGACGTCCTCTCGAATCGCTGCGAAGCTTTCTGGGTGGCGAAGCAAGTGGTCTCCTCTGCGCGGCAACTGGGAAAGCCTTATGTAACTTCCGAACTCTACGGTTGCACGGGTTGGGACATGGGCTTTGACGGACATAAACGGATTGGCGACTGGCAAGCCTTTCAGGGTATCAATTTACGCTGTCATCATTTGTCCTGGTATTCGATGGCGGGTGAGTCCAAGCGCGATTACCCGGCGAGCATCCTGCACCAGTCGGCTTGGTATCCGGAATATAAATACGTAGAAGATTATTTTGCGCGGATCAACTATGTTCTTGAACAAGGGGAGCCGGATTGCGATGTCCTGGTGGTGCACCCAGGCGAATCCCTTTGGGCTCAGTTTCATTTGGGCTGGGCTAAATGGTTGGGCTCCGATTCGGCTCAGATTGATGCGATTGAGGAAAAGTTCTCCACTCTATATCATTGGTTGGTCGATGCGCAGATTGATTTTGACTATGGCGATGAGGAGCAGATGGAACGCCTCGGCTCGGTTGAAGTGATCGACGACGAAGTCTTTTTTCGCCTAGGTCAGATGCGCTACCGTTCGATCGTGCTCGGCGGGATGGATACCATGCGTAGTTCTACCTTAGCCTGCTTGAAAAGTTTTGCTGCAGCCGGTGGTTCGGTTGTGTTCGCCGGGGCTTGCCCCGCATACGTGGATGTTTACCCGAGTGATTTGCCTGTGCGATTCGCGGGTGAAATTGGCAGTTCCGGATGGAGTCAGTCATCGATTGTCAGCGCGATTCGCAGTGCGAGTGAGCAGTTGGTGCAACTCAATCGAGGCCATGGGATACCAGGCGTGCTCAGTCACGTGCGGCGTTTGGAGGACGGCGATGTCTTAGTTGCACTAGTCAACACGACGGAGTCAGCGATCAGAGATGTTTCTGTGAATTTAGCAGCGGTAGGGCAAGTGGAGCGTCTGAATTGTCGGGATGGTTCCGTCTGTTCAGAGGAAGCGCGCGCCGGTGCCAATGGTTTGCATTGGAGCTTACAGTTTGAACCTTTGCAGGAGCACGTCTTTCGCGTGCGGGTGAATGGGAAACGCACTGTAGAGTCACCTGAGAAATGCTTCGTTGCGCCGGCATATAATCACTCGCTTCAGTTGGATCAACCGTTCGACTACGAATTAAGCGAGCCCAATGCATTGGTTTTAGACAAAGCCCGCTACCAAATCGGAGACGAGCCTTGGCAATCAAAGGAGGAGCTTTTGCGAGTGGATGGGTTTCTGCGCGAAAAGCTTGGCTGGTCTCTGCGTACAGGCACGATGATGCAGCCCTGGTGTGATCGCAGCGCGCCGGCTGAAGGCCCTGAGCTGAAACTTGAGTTCGAGTTTGAGGTAGAACTTTCGCCGACAGACTTGACCCTCGTGATGGAACAACCGGATCGCTGGCAGGTTTGTTTGAACGGGCAATCCATTGTGCTGCCGGAGCGACCGGAGTCGTTTATAGACATTGCCTTGAAGCGAATTGCGCTACCAGTCGAACATTTGAAAGCTGGCTTGAATACGTTGAGCCTGCGCACATTGATGAAGTCGGATACCGACATCGAAGCGCTCTACCTTATTGGTGATTTCGGTGTGGCCGAACGCGATTCGCATTACGCCCTTACGGCTCTGCCCAAGCAATTGTCGGTGGGTGATTTGGTTCCTCAAGGTCTACCTTTTTATACGGGTCGGGTGAGCTATTTGACCCGATTGAATGCGATTGGTGCAGGGCAGTCGTTTGCGTGTGAACTACCTTCGTTTGCGGGTGCTTGTGCTCAAGTGTTTTGCTCGGATAGTGAAGCGACGCTCGCGTTTCCTCCCTATCGCGGCGATTTGAGTGCTGATCGCGTGCGGCCCATGCTGCGGATCGAAGTCTGTTTAACGCGCCAAAATCTGTTTGGCCCGTTTCATCGTTTTCCGAAAGAATCGATTATGACGGGCCCGGATAGCTTTCGAACCGAGGGAGCGTCCTATTCGGAAGACAATCTCTTTTTCCCTTCCGGACTGATGAAACCACCGGTGATATCCTTTTAACCAAATACAGAACGATGTTCTTATCCCGAGCCGTTGTGACATGCATGATCGCGGGTGGTTTGCCTGTCTTCAGTTCTGTTTTATCGGCTAACTTGGAACGGATCACTTCGGTTTATGTATCGCCCTCTGCGACGACGGTGAGCGCTGTGCTCGACCCTGAGTTAGATCTCGCGACGCGCGTGGCTCGGGAGCGGGCGATGGTTCCAAGTCCGGTGCCTTTGGCCCCGACGATGGTGGTGGGGCAGGGTGCGCACGAATCGAATTTGACCTTTGTGCGTGTCTTGAATGAAAATGGTGTTTCAAGCGCGCAGTTTTTAGCTTACCCGTCAGAAATTACAGGAGGTGTTCAGGTCGCGGCGGGCCGTGATGCGCGGGGTGAAGGCTTTATAGTGACGGCTCCGATTGCCCGGACAAATATTTCCAGTTTACGTATTTATGATTTATGGGGTGGTCTTCGGGGAGAGTTGCTGACGCCCCCTGCTTTGCAGGCTCCTTTTGTTGTGGCGGTTGGTGAATTTTCGAGTGCACACGCTGGCGATGAAATTGCGGTGGCCTCGGCTGTGCAGGACAGAGGAGAGGCCAGTGGCGTAGTCCTCTTTGACGAGACAGGTGGCTACCTTGAAGCGATCAAATTTACCTCGCCCGCTGCGGGAGCAGTCAGATTAGAGTCCTATGTTCTTAAAGGGCGCTCGCATTTGGAATTGTTTTATCAAACCTCGGGCACCTTGCTTCAATTTGATCCCGAGAGCGGCGCGCATGGATTTAAGCAGTTCCCGGTCGAAGAACAAAGCCGTGGCCTTTACCGGAGCGCCTTTGGCGAGGACACCTACTTACTGGCTTTGGCGGACGAAGGAATTTCGGAGGTGATTGAAATGAATCCACAAGGTGTGCAGAAACGCTTGAACATTGGTCGCCATGAAAATGAGTTTTGGATTACGGCGGATAAGTTCGGTTTAACTCTGTCGGAAGAGGGCGAATTTATCAAATTTGCGGATTATGGGCATGCGCGAACAGATGCTTCCTCGCCAGCTTATCGGGATCCTTCTATATTTACGAGCGACAATCCTGACGACTGGAAGGCGGGTCTGCGGCCGGCGGCTAATGGGTTGGGGCGCCTATCTAAACCACTCGACGAAATGGGGCGCGTGTTCTGGGAGCCGTGTTTCACGCACCGTCAATTTAATGACCGGTTCGATGCATGGGAGTCAGTCTTGGATGAGGCTTCGGGACTGCCGAAATACCTCGCCGTGTCACGCCTGAATAACACGTCTTTTTACGGTGAGTTCGGGGAAACCAACAGCTTTGTCGGTTCAACCTATGCTTTTGGACTACCTGCTCTGGATCGTTTGTTTGAACTGCCGCTGAGAGCCTTCCTCTTCACTTTAAGTGAGCGATTTCGCGACCACCCAGAGCGAGTGATTTCAGTCGAGCCGAACCATGAGCATGAGATCGCGGTGAAAGAGGATAAATCGGTGGGTGATTACAATCCGGCCATGATTCGGGGCTTTCGCCAATACTTGCTAAACCTTTACGGAGAGGATCTGTCAAAGGCCTTAGCAGCAACTGCTGGCCCTTCGGTTGAGGATTTTGATGCGCCTCGCGATACCGGGCGTGGTGACTGGGATCGCTATGACCATGATAACCCTTTTTTTACGGCATGGGTTTATTTCAACCGCTATGTAGTTAATCGCCGTTTGGCGGACACGTTTACGCAGGCGCTCCTTGCCGGATTTCCCTCGGAAATTATTAAATCACACCAGATTCCCGATGCCTACGCGATTGGCACTTTAGACTTATTCAGCGAACGAATTAGGCGGATTACGCCGATCGATTATGCGCTGACCGCTGGAGTTGGCTTTGGATTTACCCGCTACAGCGTCTGGTTTAAAAAGCCTAATTATGCTTTTAAGGCCGGATACAGTTCTGGTTTCGACTCTATGGTCTTCGGGGAGTATCAAGCCCTGACAGGCGACCAGGATTTGGCCAATGAGCAGTTGTTGCACGTCTGGGAGCGTGGGGGGAATGCAATTCATGCGATGAAGTGGCCCGATTCTCACGACAAGGGTTTCAACGAGACGATGACGGGTGCAATTCGCAATCTCTTGGAAAATCACGACGAGCCGCGGACTGCTGTGACGGGTGGAGTCGGTCAAGTGAAGCCTTTTGAAGTAGAGAATCGGCGCTTTAATGTGGCGGCGATAGGTACGGCGCCAAACAAGCGCGGACTCTTGAAAAGTCTTCGGGCGGACGGCAGTTGGGAGGGCAGTGTGTATGCAGTTCCGTTTCGGACGGCCATCACGGTGAGGCCTTTGGCTACTGATATTTCTAGAAATGATCGCGGAGTGAGCGTTTTAGAGCTAGAGCCATTAGATGGATTGGAAGGGGGGGAGCAGGTTGTCCTTACCTTCAACGCGGATGCCTCGCGCGTCGGTGAAATGCGTTTTCGCGTGCGTCACACAGACGGCGGCTTCCTGCCTGGCTACGATCAAATAGTCGATGCGACCGTTGGATCTCGTGCCTATCGTTTTATATTCCGTTCGCAGATGCCGGCGGAGGGCTTGATTCTTTCGCTTGAGATTCCGGATGGTTTTCAGCCCCGCGACATCTTAGCCCAGCGTCAAACGGAGGAAGTAGCCCGTCCACACCGCGATGATCACGAGGGAATTCCGCATCTGGGTGGGCTGAATTTTGATTTGCTCTAGTCCCTCGGAGTCAGGGCTTCCAGCCCTGTCGGGTCGTGCACAGTCAAGTGCAGGATGCCCTTGTTCCGGTTCAACCGAGACGGCTAGAGCGTTCGTCGCCGAAATAGCGCAAACGAGTAAGATTTTGGAAAGTGATTTCTTCACCGGGCGTCTGCCTTGAGTGTGAGGAAACGCTCTTTCATTTGCTGAAGCTGCGCTTGGTGCTCCGGATTTTTTGCGAGGTCGTTCTCTTCTTGAGGATCGTTACGTAAGTCGAAGAGTTGTTCGAATTCAAAGTCGGGCCAGTAAAAATATTTCCAATCTTTGGTGACGAGTGCTTCGGACGAAGGAATGCGCTCGATATTAGAGATGATCGGGTGCTCGTAAAAGAAGTCCGTGCGCCACTCTGGAGTAGGTCCTCCAAGGTAGAGTGGTCCGAGGTCTTCGCCTTGCATACTCAACGGCGGCGGGATTTCAGCTGCATTTAGAATGGTCGGTGCCAGATCAACGTTCAATACCATATGGTTATCGAGTTTACCTGCTTTCCCTTTGGGCATGCGGGGATCATTAATGATTAGTGGCACACGGATGCTCTCCTCGTGAGGGTACCATTTGTCGGCCAGACCATGCTCGGCATGGTAGTAGCCGTTGTCTGTGGTAAAGATAACCAAGGTGTTTTCCAAAATGCCCTGCGCTTCGAGTTCTTGCAAAATCCGGCCACAGGTCGCATCAATTTCGGTTATGAGGCGATAGTAGTTTTTCATCATGGTTTGATACTTATCGGGTGTATCGAATCGCCAATGCCACCGGATACGACCTTCATTTGTCTCGGTGGTTAGAAAGGGTGGGAGACGATTGAAGGAAGCGTCAGTCGCATTGCTCGGTACGGGGATTTCAACGTCCTTGTAGAGCTCTAAGCTTTCCAACTGCGGCAAAAATTGTTTTGGGTGCTGGTCTTCCGCATGCGGAGCAAAAAAGGCGACTGTCAGGGAAAATGGCTGATCCTCGGGGCGTGTGCGGAGGAATTCCATCGCGTCGTTTTCGTTTCTTTGGGTGACGTGGATCTTTGTGCCGTCGCCTTGCTTCATCCAATGAGTGCCGGAATAGGCGCGTCCGAAGTCAAAGCGCTCAGCAGGGAACTTTCCATTATGCCATTTACCGACGTGGCCGACATAATAACCGTTGTCACGGAGCAGTCCGGGGTAGGTTTGTGCCCATGGTGTTTTGAAGGCATCAAAACCCCGATTGCCGTGTCGCGCCATCCACTGCCCGGTGTAGAGTGATGCGCGGCTTACTCCACAAATTGCGGTGGTTACATATTTATGGCTGAAACGGATGCCGGTCTCTGCGAGCCGATTCAAATTGGGCGTTTGAACAACTGCATGGCCGTCGATGCCGAGCGTGTCGTAACGCCAATCGTCGGCATACAGCACGAGTATATTGAGCGGTTTTTCGACAGCAGCTATGCAGAAGCAAGTGCCGGTTATAAACAGTATTATATATTTGTAGAATCGTTGGACGTTTTTCATGTGGATTTGTTTCATTGAGCAACCCCATAGACAACTACACTCGAAATACCGAAGCCTTCCTGGTTGATGGAATAGTTGCTGGTGTTTTCGTCATTCAGGCGTGCGCGCAGTTCCCATTGATCACCGATATTCAGGATCCGGCTGTCTAGATTGTAGGTAATTCTGAATGTCTTCAGGTAGTCTTCACCATCGACACGGCTGATGTCGGCTCTGGCTGCCCGAACTGGAATCGTTGGATCCAGTGCTCCGTTGAGAAAGGCGACAATGTCAGCACTCACCGTGGTCGCGGCATTTCCCTGACTCCGTGTCGACCACGTGTAGCCAGTGTAGATGATCTTAGTGATCTCAACGGGCGTGCGTGCCGTGACCGCAGTTTGCATTTGCACACCGATGGCATTTTCCGGTAGATGCGAGCCGCTCCATGCAAAGAGCGGGTGAGGCAAAGTGAGCGAGTTTAGACTGTTAATCAACCCGCTGTTGTTTCCCATGGTGGTGGCGCTGGATGCACTGACGAGCGGGGACAATTGAATCGGGTCGAGCGAGTTTTTTTGAAAAGCCCAAGCTGCCAGGGGCACTTCGCCGCTGTTTGGAGTGGCCCGGGCTCGGAAGAAGTTCTGGCTCGGGTCGACTTCATCCGTGTCAAGGCGGACTGTATAGGTGGTGGTCGCACCGTAGGCATACTGCCCTAGGCTGAATACAGAATTGTTTTGAATGCTAGTGGTGTTGCCATCGATTTCAAAGATTGGGGTGAAGCCGCCGGCCAGATCATCGCTATGCTCAATATGCAACCGTGCACTGCCCGGGTTGGTCGGACTTTGAAAACGCAGTATGGGTGTAGTTGGTGCGGTCGTTTCATCGAAGATAACTTCGAAGATCGTTTCGTCGTTGTCTGTATCCGTAGCGAGAAGATAATTAGCTAATTCAGGAATGGAGTCGCCGTTGATATCATCACTGAACAAGGCCGAGCTGCCAGGTGTTGCACGGCTATTTTTGATCACTGTTTGTTCGTAGGTTGATGCTGTTTTAAAGCGATAGGCGAAGGGTGCTTCATACACTCTCGCGATGTTTTGACCATCGTATTTGAACCAGCCGCTATCCCAGGTGATGTAATAATGTGAGCCGGGTTCCAACTCCGGGAGATCTGTAAAGGTTATGGTGCTGCTGCCTTGCGATGGGTGGGTTTGATCAGGATCCGCCTGCCAGAGAATGTCACTACTGCCGTAGCGCTGTAGGCGAATGTATCTATCCGATGTGTCGTTAAAATCAACTGTGCCATCGATGGTAAAGTTAAGATCCGTATTGATCGGCACGCCTGCTGCCATGTATTCCGGGTTTGTGCTGAGCATACCAGGGTGGATTTCGTCAAAACCCCAGTTTCTATGATTCGCTTGCGCTGGGGTATTCCAGCCGGATGCGGGCAGTGGTGAACTGGCACGGAATAGGTCCCATTTGTCGATTAATTCCTGACGTTTTTCCGGGAAAACATTGCTTAGATCGAAGATTTCGGTCGGATCTTCGCTTAGGTCGTAGAGTTCCCAAGGGCCGTCGGCGTAGTGGACAATTTTCCAGGCATTCTCATAGAAGCCGTTCGAGCGTATGAAGGTCGGGATAAAGGTATCCGAACTCAGTTGATAGCTTGGGTCGTTGAAGATTGGCGCAAAGCTTTCGCCTTGCAGGGATTTCGGCGTCAGGCTGTTTGCAGTCAGGGGATTATTGTCCGGGTCATAGCTTGCGGGGTAGGCTGCGGTGCCGGCGATTTCTATTAGGGTCGGGTAGATGTCCCAAATGTTGAGCGCTTGACTGAGTATAGAATTCTGGAGGCCTGGCTTGATTCCGTTTGGCCAATGTGCGATGAGTGGGCTGCGAATGCCTCCCTCATGGCTAGAGTGCTTGTAGTAGCGGAAAGGAGTGTTCATTAGCATACCCCAACCGAACCCGGTATTGACTCCGCTGTCATCGAACTTCCATGGCTCGGTCTGGTGATTATAGAACGCGCCCGCATAGACGCCGCCGTTGTCTGCAAAGAAGAGGATCAGCGTATCGTCCATGACGGAGTCGTCTGTATTCAGGTCACCGTTTGGGTCTTGCAAGTGCGCAACGAGTCGACCCACGTTTTGGTCTATTTGATCCACCATCGCGGCATAGGTAGCCATGGTCAGTTCTTCAAAGTCCTTATTTAGCTCCCACGGATTTGCGCCGGTTTGTGGAAGGTCGTCCCACGGTGGAATTTCGTTTCCCTTTTCTGGCAATCGGTAGCGGCTGTCAATCAGACCGAGTGCCAATTGTTTGTTATAACGAGCCTCACGCAGCACATCCCAGCCGACTGCATAGGTGTTGGCATTCAGATATTTATCGATGTCTGCCTTAGGTGCCTGCAAGGGGCCGTGCGGGGCATTGTAGGCCACAAAAGAGAAGAATGGATCGCCTGCTGCCAGGGCTTGATCGATGTACTCAATCGCTTTGTCAGTTATATTCGTAGTGGAGTAAAAACCACTGGGAACATTGGCGGGATAATTGAGAGACTGGTTATTTTCTTCCCATCGCGCATCGCCTTGGAAGTTGTTTGTTTCGCCACCAACCAGGCCGTAGAAATTGTCGAAGCCGAAGTCAGCAGCCGAGTTGCCGATTTGCAACTTCTCTAAACCGTGATTTTTCCCGACCCAGTGTGTTTGGTAGCCCGCGTCACGGAGTAAGTATGCGAAGCTCAAACCTTGCGGCATGTTGTTGCGCCCCGCCCGGTGGTGATCCATCCCTGAGAGAAGCGAGATTCGTGAAGTCACACACATTGGAGTCACACGGAAGTTTTTGAATCGCAGCCCACTTGCGGCGAGGCTATCCAAGTTCGGTGTCTCGATTTCTCCACCGTAGCTCCCGAGGTCGCTGAAACCCATATCATCAACCATTATCAGGATAATGTTCGGCTGACTCTGTATTGGGCTACACAAACCAAGCGCCAAAACGCAAAGGCTCAGGAGGTATTTGGTTATCATAGGGTTGGGACTGGTTTCGAGTTTAGCTCCTCTCTTCCTGAATGCTTTGAGATCGCTCCGATTCATTACGGAAATGGGGAGACCACTGTGGTTACTGTGAACTTGATGAAGCTTTTTCTTCCAGCAGTCGCTGGGTTTCTTCAGCGCGTTTACGGCTGATAGGGTAGAACCACATTAGAAAGATAGCGAGGACGAGTCCGAGTGATTGAAAGCCAATCAGGAGCGCTTTCATCTTCACCGCGGTGGCATCGTCGAGCCCTGTAGTATCGACGACTTGTGGGTCATAACCCGCAGCAGTCGCCATGTAGCCGCCGAGACCAAAAGTGATCCCCTGCGCTGCTTTCAAGGCAAAACCTTTAACCGAGCTGAACATGCCTTCGCGGCGGCGTCCGGTTTCGAGCTCATCATCATCACAAACATCGGCTACCATGGAGTCGATCATCAACCAGCAGCCTTGCATTCCAATAAAGGTGATACCGCCGACTACATACATAGCCCATGGCCAGCGCGGATCGATTGCAAAAAAGTTCAGTATGGTGCCGAGTAAGACGAAACATAATCCGGTCATCATCGCTGAGCGTTTGTTGAAGCGCGTCGATAGATAGCCGATAAAGAACATACTGCCGTAGGACAGGGCGACGGCGAGAGTAGTGAACCAACCAGTGAAATCGCCGATAGCTTTTTCGCTACCGTTATACACGTAGTGTAAGATGAGGAGCGGGGCGATACTTTGAGCAGAAAACAGGGCGACGATGATTGTGACATACGCGATGAAAAGAATAACGAAGGGCTTGTTCGTCATCGTATACTTGATGGCAGGGAAGAGCTTAATAGGCTCTTGTTCCGTGATCGCCAGATCTTCCTTGCAGCCGAGGGTCGGAATAAGACCTGATATTAGAACGATTATGGCGACACCAACAGTGACCCAGAAAGCTCCATTTCCAAGATTTGGGAAATGGTCTGCCGCGGCCAAACGAAAAAGCCAACCGGCAGACACCGAGCCGATAAGGCCAATGTACATACGCCAAACGATGACCCGAGTGCGTTCATCATAATTTGGGGTCAGCTCAAAGCCCAAAGCAGTGTATGGGACTACGAAGAGGGTATAAGCAACTGCAAGTAGGCTTCCGATTGTGACGATGTAAAAGAAGGGGAGGTTACTATACCAAGGATTCTGCGCACTCTCCAAGCCGATAGGCGTCCATAGAAGGGGCAAGAGGATGGCGCATGCAATGACCCCGATAAACATGAGTGGACGTCGTCGTCCAAATCGTGACTTAGAATTGTCGGATAAATTACCGATCCATGGGTCTGTGAATGCGTCGATTAACCGAGGTAGAGCTAGCGCGAGTCCTGCCAGAGCCGGGCTGAGGCCAAAGTGCTGCACATAAACCAGCGTCCCCAGCGCGGTCAGAGTGTTGAACATGAAGTTGTCGGCTAGACCGCCGAAGCCCCAGATCACTTTGGTGCGTAAGGGCACTTGTTTCTTTCCTGGGACGTGAGGGATGGGGGCAGTGCTCATAGATTATTTCGTTTAAGGGGAGAGAAAGGCAAACTTTGCAGGGGGTGTTTGAACTGGATAAGGTTTTGTAACCACCAATAAATGCTATGAAACAAGGCTTATGGATACTAGAGTTAACTCCAGGTGTATTTACGGCAGGAATGCTTGCGATGGGGTTTTGAGCGTCTCACTAATCCGAATCTAACAGAGTTTATTCTTTGGCATAAGAAAGTATTCTTATATCTGTAGTCAAGTCAGTACTCTTTTGTTTACGCTTGTGATAGTGCTGATATAATATTTTAAAAATTAAAAATACAAATATTAGTTCGATTCTTATACTGCTCACATTTTATGTTTGAGTTTGGTTTTTAATGGAACGTCCTCCATCTGAGCCTAATTAAGATATATTTCACACAGAACCAAAACTTATGAGAGCCCGATTAAAAGATGTTGCAGCCAAAGCAGGTGTGGCGACAAATACCGCATCGACTATATTGAACCGTCGCTCGAATTCCTGGGCCTCCAAGGAGACTGCGGCAAGGGTTTTCAAAGCCGCTGAAGAACTCGGATACAAGCCAAGCCGAGCCGCACTTGGATTGCGTTTGGGCTCTTTTAAGACAGTCGGTCTAATTATTGGCGATTTCCACAACCCATTTTATACTTCCTTTGCTGATTTCATGGAGTGGCACCTGAAGGAGCGCGGCTACGATCTCGTGATTGAGCACACTCGAAACGATTTTGATCATGAAGCCCACTGCCTCGAGTCGATTTTGGATCGGCAAATTGATGCGGTTGCGTATTTCGTGAGTGATTTACAGCGGCATATAGACTTTTTAGAAAAGGCCAAGCGCTCCAGTAAGAAGGTCGTCGGCCTGACTGGACCGTCGCCGGAGGGGAAAACCTTTCCCTTTGACGCGGTCGAAATGCATTTCACGGATGGAATGAATAAGGCTGTCGACCACTTGGTTGGTTTGGGACACAAGAAATTTGCTTTCCTCTGCGCAGTGGCTAAAGGTCAAAAAGCTGGCGATAGGCCAAGGTTGTTTTATGAATTCCTGGAAGGTAAAGGAATTCCGCGTGAGCAAGTTGGATTTATTGAGTGCACCTCTGATTTAGCCAGTGCACGTGATCGTTTCGGCGAATTTTTGGATGCGAACAAAGGTGATCATCCGACCGCTCTGATCGCTATTAACGATCTGTCTGCAATCGGTGCCATGCGGGCCGCCTACGAACGTGGGATTCGTATTCCTGAAGACTTATCTGTGGTCGGAGTGGATAATATTCCACTGGGTGATTTTTTACACAGGCGACTCAGCACGATTGAACAAAACCTGGATCTATTAGCGAAGGCAGCCGTCGATATTATTATAAAACGTTTGGAGTCGGATGACTCAGGTTCAGAGCCGATCTCTTCAAAATATTTTGCTAGATTCGTGGATAAAGATACGACCGCCGCAGTGCCCGCAATTAATTAACTTTTGCGAGTTGATTTTGCCATTCACTGCAGGGTCTTTTCTGTCACATAAAATAGACCCAGAGTTTTGCCGTATCAGGTAAAATGTCTGATGCGCTTCCTTTTTTAGCGCCTAGGCTAACAGCAGTCGGTTCGGTCTTTTCTGGGAATTGACCCAGATTAGGATTCAAGGCATGTAAATTAAGAAATCTTTTTTATGCCTTTTCCTTGCTTTAGAAGAATCTATTCTTATAGTTTTGATTCATGCACTAAAAAGGCGAATGCTTAATTTAGCATTTAGCGCATTTCTACTTACCCCGATTTGTGATTAAACTATCTACCACAACCTCTAAAAAAACAGGATTTGCGCTCGTTATAGCGCTGTCCTTGATGTCATTTGTTTTGCTTCTGCTCTTGTCGATCACGACTTTGATACAGGTAGAATCGACTGCGGCGAGCACTGCAAACGATAAGCTCTTAGCCGAGCAGAATGCACTTTTAGGTGTTTATGTAGCTCTCGGTGAATTGCAGAGGACAGCGGGTCCAGACCAGCGAGTGACCGCAAATGCTGAGATCTTTGATACATCACCGGAGTCACTTGATGCATCTGGAGTTGCTAATCCATTTCTAATAGGAGTGTTTAAATCGGTAGAGGAAGGATCTGAAACTCAACCACTCGAATCTTTGAGGAATTGGGCAACAAACGTGGGTGCTGCTGATCGCGTTGACTGGCTGGCTTCTACGAGCAGTGAATTCTTAGGTGGCAACGTGATCAACGATACACCCATCACTATAAACGGGGGCGAACAGAATGTTGTTTCGCTAGCGAGGTTTACGGCTAACGACGGCGATGTGGTGTCAGTCGATGTTGGGAAGGTTGCAGTCGAATTGGATGGTAGGAATTCGAAAGGTAAATTTGCTTGGTGGATCAGTGATGAAAGTGTGAAGCACCGTATTAACGTTACGAAGCCCGACACCGCACCTAATGGTGGCACTTTCGATGAAAACTTGTCGCTTTTTTTACCCTATCGGTCCAATCCCTCAATTATCGACGAACTTAGTTCGTTTGACGCCGCAGATGCTGCTTTAAAGTCAAAATTACAACGAGTTACTGACTCCAGCGCTTTAAAACTAGTGGATCCAGCTTGGAGCGACTGGTTGGAGGTTCATAGTAATGATTATACGACTAACTCCTTTAGCCTACCGGTCGATGTGACCCAAGGACGCTTGAAAGAAGACCTAACCGTCTATTTGGAAACCAACAGCAGTCCTCTTGAGGACTCGGACTTTATCGTAAGGGGCGAATCAAACGATGGAAATTATGACCCATCGCAGAGCGCCTATGTTGGTCCCTTGCAGAGTTTCGCAAGCTCTGAAAATTACAATCGACTGCAAGTTCCCGAATTCGGCTTAATCAAGTCCTGGTATGAAACTGGTATGCAGATGAACGGTCTTGAATCCGGACAGGTTTCAGAACCACGCCCGCAGCTCCCCGATCAGAGCGGTCTGCATCCGGTTATTATGCGAACTGCATTGTATTTTACACCATCGTTTGTGCCTGCCACGCAAGGGACGCAAAATGGGATCAATCTCGCTTTTTTAATCTATCCTAAATTTGTATTGTGGAATCCACATAACGTTCCGATTGCGCCTGGAAGTTATGCCATTCAGGTTCGAGCCCAAACGACGCTCAATGTCCAATACAATGGGAGCGGGGTATTTGCGGCTAGAAATTTAACTCAAGGATTTAATTATCGTGGAAACATCCAACCAGCTGGCTTCGGGCATTTGAACTTTGCTAATGACTATTTAGTACGTGAAAGCGATGGGTTTGAATATCTCACCTTCGTGATCGACAGTCAGGGCTTTGCTCCAGGCGAGACGCTCTTATTCACTGCAGACATCAAGCACCCTAATAGTGAATACGTTAATACGTCTGTTGAAGATCTGAGAACTGTATCGCTGCAAAGTCATAATTTATTAATCAATGAAAACAATTCAGATGAAGGGTTCTTCTACATTACTAGTCGTAGAGTGCTCTTGCCGGATCCATCTACAATTACAGCTCCTACACCAGCAAACCCATTAACTAACTCAAGTGACGAATTATTTGCATCCTTTCATTTTCGCGACACTAATGCTAGCCCGCCTAGAGAGCCAAGCTTGAGCACAAAGCTCTGGTTGTTAAGTAATTCGGGACCAGAGCTCTTGCAATTTCTTGATTTTACTAATGGTTCTAACGAAGCGACGCTCGATTGGGAACACATCAATACAGAAGGTTGGAGCAGTCAAAGAAACCCGAACGAACGATTGCACAGGTTTAAGGGCATCGGTGATAGTGTTTCAGGTCTTAGTTTGCCTGAACCAGCATGGGGCACTGGCTATTTTATGATGCACACAGGCGGTGGCGGTGGTGGACAATCGAGAATCTTGTCGCGCTTCGCAGTCGCTTCTCCTGAATATGTAATTGATGACCCACTCGTTAACAATGCAGGTGGACTCTATCGAGATGCTATTCCAGATATAAATTGGTTTGATGGCACGGGTTTTCCATCTGAAATCTATGATTTTAGTCCCTATGGCGGGACGATTGATCATGGGGTGCTTGGAGGTTATGGTATGTATAGTATTAATGGTAGCACACCGCACAGTACCGTTTATCCTTTGTATGATTATCCTCGCGAGCAAACCGGCTTGCCTTCCCTCGGCTTTCTAAAAAATGTCAATTTTGCCCAGACATCTTTTCAGTCCTCATATTCCTTTGGCAATAGCAATGCACATACTCATGTAAGACGTGAAGCCCGAGCTGAGGCACATGGCAGTATCGATTATTATGATTTATCGCATGTTTTAAACGAATCGCTTGTGGATCGATTCTTCTTATCAACTGTTCCTCAGACTGAATCGATATCAATTGACGGTAAACTGGTACTTCCCAATTCAAGGAATCGAGTAGTCGCTAACAAAAAAGGTTTTCCCACGGACGCTGAGCTCAGAAATTCTGAACAAGCATTTAAAGAGGCGGCTGCCCATATTGCTATTGAAGGTGGCTTCAATGTGAATTCTACTTCAGTAAATGCTTGGCGGCTGCTTTTAGCTTCACTCCTAGGAGAGAAGGTGACAGCAGCCGACGGACTCGAAAGTCATGCGAATAATCGCGCTGCTCTATCAAGTCGTGTTTATCCCTTACTCGCTGAAAATCCTGGTGATTTCTCCGGCCCTGAAACGTGGTCTGCGCTTCGTTCGCTTTCTGTAGCCGAGATCGATGCGCTGGCAGTTGCCATCGTCGAACAGGTCAAACGTCGTGGGCCTTTTCTCTCAGTCGCTGATTTCGTCAACCGTCGTCTAATTCCTGACAGCGGCGATCCGGACATTGATAATCTGGGACTTAAGGGAGGGCTTCAGGCTGCCATTGATGCTGTCTCCACCACCCAAAACTTGATTAACAGCAACGCGTATCTAAATAATGTCGAATTGCCTTTTTCAGGGGGGCTGACTATCACTAACGATAGAAACCAAGAACACGAAATAGGCATGCCAAATGGCGAGGCAGGCTCTCGCATATTCGGAGCTCCTGGATTTCTGACGCAAGGTGATCTTTTCTCGGCGCTTGCTCCATTGATTACCGTGCGAGGCGATACTTTCACGATTCGCTCTTATGGAGAAGTCGAATCTCTGGGCGGAAATGGTTCTCCTGCAGTCGTAAGATTGGAGGCACTTGTTCAAAGGGTGTCCGAGCCTGTCGCCAGCGGCGACTCACTTGTAAAGCCAGAGGGTAAATTTGGTCGATCTTTCAAAATACTTTCTATTAAGCGTGTAGAAGCAGATGAAATTTAAGCGTATGAAACTAATTACAATTTTGTTTTTCCTTTTCTTTTCCTGGAATGTTGCACTCGCCCAAGATTTGATGGCGCCAGCCGATCTAGAGGATTGGGAGTCTAGTAATTTTCCGTTTATGATGGATATCGATGACTATGGATTTAAACTATTTTCGCCAACTACTATTAAGGAACCCTTGTTTGTGCGCCATGATGGTGATTATAAAGAGTTACAGCTAGTAATGGAGGCGTTTAGCCAAACTCATTACTATGGTGGACCCAGCCCGCTAAGATTTTATAGGCGCGTTCTGGATGCGGATGGCAAACCTGATTTTATTCCGGTTGTTGAAATCGAGTACGAAAGCCGTTCACGAGACTCGTTGATTATTTTGACACAGGTTGGTTCTGGTTACGCGGCAAAGGCGGTCGACATGAGCCTGGACGCTCAAAGCGCAAGTAGTGTTCGCTTTGTTAACTTCACGACAGTGCCCCTGCTGACTAGGATCGGTGAATCAAGTTCCTCGGTCGGACCACAAAGTGAGATAATACGAGAATTCACTATAACCGAACGCAGCTATTTCAATTTTTTCCTAGGCGTTCGCAATGAGGGAGAAGGCACAAAGATTTTTTCGAATCGCTATCCTTTAAGGGAAGGTATGCGCATAGTCTTTGTAGGTTATCTTGTTGCAAATCCAGATCCAAATTCACTCAACCCTCCATTTAGACTTTTGAGTCACCGAGACTTTGGACCGGAACGCCGCTACCCAATTTCAAGATAAACTTCTATACAATCTATGATGAGTATTTTTAGTAGATACAGCTTTCTGCTTGTGCTTGTTTCGGCTAGTTGCACGTGGGCTTCTGAAAAACCAAATGTGATTGTAATCTTTACTGACGACCACGGATGGGCCGACCTCGGTGCTCACAATGTGGTTGATGATGTTAAAACACCCCATTTGGATGCAATGGCGAGTTCGGGTGTTCTGTTCACGTCGGGATACATCACCGCGCCTCAGTGCATTCCATCTAGAGCAGGCATATTGTCTGGTCGCTATCAACAGACTTTTGGACTCGACGACAATCGCTACTCACCGATGCCGGTCGAGATAGTGACCATCCCGGAGCGTTTGAAAGAAGTAGGCTATCGCACTGGCATGGTTGGTAAGTGGCATTTGACCCCTAATCCTGCTTCAGACGAATGGTTGGCTGACAATATCTACAAGGGACAATCACTGCCACCCATGAACGAACGTAGAATTCCTTTTGAGAGTATTTTACCCTTCAAACCGGGAAACCAAGGGTTCGATGACTTTTTCGATGGGCCGATTTATAACTATTGGGCAAACTACAATCTCGAAGGAGAGTCACTGACTCCATCAGGAGAAAGGTTGGTCACTGAACCACGCGACCGCCTTGATATTCAAACGGATGCTGCGATGGCATTCATCGATAGAAATCACGAATCACCTTTCTTTCTCTATTTAGCCTACTTTGCGCCACACGTTCCGCTTGAATCGACAGAGAAGTATCTCAGTCGATTCCCCGGTGAAATGGCCGAGCGCCGGCGTTATGCACTCGCGATGATTTCCGCCGTTGACGAAGGCGTTGGACGTATTCGCGAGCAGTTGCGCAAATATGGTGAGTTGGATAATACGGTGATCTTTTTTATCGGAGATAATGGAGCGCCACTTAAAATTGATATGGAAGATATTCCACTTACGTTTAAAGGAGGTGCTTGGGATGGTTCATTGAATACTCCGCTCAACGGCGAGAAGGGTATGCTTTCAGAAGGAGGTGTTCGTGTGCCTTACCTTCTCTCCTGGCCCGAACAGATTCCCGCAGGGCAAGTTCAGTATATGCCAGTGACCTCACTGGATGTTGCGGCGACCGTTATCGATCTAGCGGGACTTCCCAAAGACGATATTTTACCGGGAGAAAATCTCATCGAACTGATGGCACATCCGGAACGCGCGGCCAATCGTCCGATTTTTTGGCGCTTCTGGAATCAAGCAGCCATACGCCTCGGAGATTGGAAGTATTTGCGCGCGGGCAAGTTCGAGTTTCTTTTCAACATTGTTGATGACTATACTGAGCAAAACAACCTAGCTGAGGTATATCCAAAACGTTTAGAGTCTTTACGTGCACAATGGATGGAATGGGATGCCACTTTGGACCGTCCGTTTGAGGGACACTCAGGCCGTCTGAATGATCAAGAAAAAGCATGGTATGCGCATTATTTTGGGGTTAGTGAAGGGACTCAAGAAATAGCTAGTAATGATCTTGAGTGGGAAGCGCGGCACGCTGTAATCGACTCGGTCGCGGACGGCATCAAATTGAAAAATTTTGATCCGAATGCTCCATTGCATTTTTTAACAGTTAACGAGCTTGAGTTTGGTCTTAATGCGCTCTGTCGCGTACAATTAAATGCCGAAAAGCCTGGAGTGGGGCAGATTCAAATAAGATATCGTGATCAAGACCGCTTTAGTCCTGAAAATCAGATCAATTTCGAATTTGGTTCGGGAGTGACGACAAGCGCGATTGATTTGTCGGTGCCTCCGGGTAAGACGCTCGTTCACTTGCGATTGATCGTGCCTTTTCAGGAAAACGATTTGACGATTCAAAACATTAATTTGTTTTCAGACGGACGCATAATCCATAATTGGGATTTTTGAATTTTCTCATTATGACGAGGGTTCTTTCGTCTGCTCAAGACGCTGATGCGAAAAGTTCGTTTCGTATGCGTCTTTAAATGAGTGCTCTTTCACCGATCAGTCGGGAATAAATGAAGACTCTGCCTAGTGTAGTTAATCCCGACTGTCGGCTTAGATGGTTTTCCATGCGTCTCAAAGTTTGAGTAGAATAGCTATAATACCAAAGCGTGACTTTATCAGCTATTATCCCAAATTCATTGGATCTGTGTAGGATGGGCTTCTCGAAGGAAGCGTGTGTTTTGAAACTAGATGGGCACCGGCTCTCTGTGAGAAGCCGGTCCTACAACACCTCTTAAGGGTATGATGATTTTACCAGTTTTACTTAAACGTTGGTATGAAAGCTAGGCTTTCGTTTCTACGGGACCGCGCTTGTTATATGTAGTTTCGACACTACCATAGGGGGCATCATGGTGTTCTAGGTATGCGATCAACCAGTATTCGTGAGAGGCTCGAAATTTAGACTATTCAGCCACTTTTTAGGCGATTGTCCGAAAGCGCCCTTAAATGCCCGCGAAAAATAATAGACTGAGCTGTAGCCGAGTGCTTCCGCTGTTTCAGTGACGCTCAGTCGATTGTGGAGTAGTAAGTCCCTTGAGCGATTTAGTTTTATTCGGTTCTCAAATTCGCGTGGCGCGAGTCCGGTTTGCTCTTTAAAAGCGAAACGGAAACGAGAATAACTACAGCCTAAATCACGAGCCAGATTTTCAAGATCCGTCCTCTGGTCTAGTTGACCCAACATGACGATTTTCGCGCGGCGCACTAAGGAAGCGTCCGAGTGATCAGGCATTTGCACTTCTTCTTGCTCGGCCTTCAAAAAAGCTAAAAGTAAGAGTATATGACTCGACGCTATTTGTTCGCTACCGCTGGAGTCTTGATCTGTCCAGTGCAACAGCCGATTAAAGAGTTCGGTCAACTCGTCGCTTCGCTCTGTTTTTAAAACTGCTTTTTGCGGATGAAAAAATTGGTGCATGACCCGCGTAGCATCGGCTCCTTTAAAGCCAACCCAAGACTCTTGCCAACCTGTCGCTGCACTAGGTTGATAACGATGCCACTCTCCGGGGAAGATGAGTAGTGCAGTGCCTGCTTCGACAACGCACGAAGGAATACTGGAAGATTCAAAACGCCCTGAGCCTGATTCTATGAAAACGATTTGAAACTCCTCTAAAACGCGGCGTCCACTTTGGTCAAACAGATAGCCCATCGGGTGACCGTCTCCAGGATAGGGTGCATAGGGCTCTATTTGTTGGCGTCCCGCATCTGAAATGCGCCAACCCCAGCCAGCAGCAGCGGGATCGGAAGGAAAGTATCGGCTATAGATTTGCATACTCGCTCAAGAAAATCTAATAGATTCACTATAATCACAATGTCAAAAAGTATAAATTTGGAGTCAGAGAGTGCATTCTAAAAGACAAGATTTGCACTATAATAATAAATCATATAGTTAACTATACTCCTCAATTAATTACTCTTATTATGTATAACGAAGCTAAAGAAATTTACGCGTCTATCGGCGTTGATGTTGAACAAGCCCTCGCAACCTTGGCGAACACACCAATATCCCTGCACTGCTGGCAGGGTGATGATGTAGTCGGCTTCGAACAAGGAGCCGGGGCCCTTGGAAGCGGTCTTGCAGTGACGGGTAATTACCCGGGTAAAGCCCGCAGCATAGACGAACTACAACAAGACTTGGAGCAGGTGCTCAGTCTCTTGCCTGGAAATCATCGTCTGAACCTACACGCTATTTATGGCGATTTTGGTAATAAGAAGGTGGATCGTGATGCGATTGAGCTGGAGCACTTTCAAGGTTGGATCGACTGGTGTATGTCTCAAAAAATCGGCATGGACTTTAACCCCTCTAATTTTTCGCACCCGAAGGCCGATAATGGTCTGACTTTAAGTAGCCCTGATGCAGGTATACGCGATTTCTGGATTGAGCACTGCAAACGCAGCCGAGTAATTGCTGCTGAAATGGGGAAGCAACTGGGCAGTGCTGCTGTGACCAACGTTTGGATTCCAGACGGCATGAAAGATCTTCCAGCAGACCGTCAGAGCTTCCGTCAACGCTTGTCGGATAGTCTGGATTCAATTTTTGAGGAGAAGCTGGACGCTGCTCACAATATCGACGCAGTCGAGTGTAAGCTTTTTGGCATTGGCTCAGAAAGTTTTGTAGTCGGTTCGCATGAGTTTTACATGGGCTATGCGCAAAAGCACCAGACTGCACTTTGTCTCGACGCCGGTCATTTCCACCCAACCGAAAGCATTGCAGACAAGATATCTTCTGTCCTCATGTATGTTCCAGAACTTTTGCTTCATGTCTCACGAGGTGTTCGCTGGGACAGCGATCATGTCGTGCTTTTTGACGATGCGACTCAGCAAATCATGCAAGAGTTGGTTCGTTGCGATGCGCTGCCTCGTACCCACATAGGGCTCGATTTCTTCGATGCGTCGATCAATCGCATTGCCGCTTGGGCGATCGGTACACGATCCGCCCAAAAATCACTCTTGTTGGCTTTGCTGGAGCCACGCGCTTCACTGCGCGCAGCAGAGATTTCGGGTGATTACACCACTCGGCTCGCATTACTTGAGCAGGCAAAAGCACTTCCATGGTCAGCTGTCTGGGCAGAATTTTGTTTGCGCAATGACGTACCTAACGAATTGCAGCTACTCAATAAAGTTAAAGCCTACGAGAAGAACGTATTATCAGGTCGGGTATAGCTGCAGGTAACTAATACCAACGACGCACTATATCCGGTAATATTTTAACTGGCTACGTAGGGCAGGCGTTCCTACCATTTTACTAGAAATAGTCACGCGGTGGTATAAGAGGCTGGAGGGCTCATGCTCCTGCATGACCGCGAACGCAACGAGCGGTAACACATAATAC
>Ga0307966_1000419_pt1 | contig 35496 bp, 29 predicted proteins | sample OrgLakmetagen646_FD_203141 | JGI IMG/M metagenome (GOLD analysis project Ga0307966, IMG submission 203141) | Saline water microbial communities from Organic Lake, Antarctica - #646 | ecosystem: Environmental > Aquatic > Non-marine Saline and Alkaline > Saline | place: Antarctica: Organic Lake... | reverse complement strand
TGTGCTCGATACGACAACAAACGTCACCTTCGACGCGTCCACCGTCGAGACAGATGGCATTGTGAACTTCGTCGAGGAAAGTGACGGTGTGGTGCTGACCGGCACGACCGAGGCCGGTGCCTCGGTGGTTGTGAGCTTCGCAGGCGCCAGCTATGAAGCCTCGGTGTCCGGCACCACATGGACGCTGGACGTAGACGCAGATGTGCTTGCTCAGGGCGAGTACGATCTGGAGATCGCGGTGAAAGCGACGGATCAGCATGGCAACACGGCCTCCACGACCGATACGCTTCACATAGATACGGTTACGTCGTTGACTATCGACACATCGAAGGCCGGGGGTGACGGCACCGTCAACCACGAGGAGCATTCAGAGGGCGTCTACGTCTACGGTTTTGCCGAAGCGAATGCGTCTGTGGTCGTCACGATGGGGGCCTACACACATACCGTACAGGCCGATGGCGAAGGCAAGTGGGAAGCGACGTTCCCGCGCCATGAGGTGCCCACCGGCGAGTATACCGCGATGGTGAACGCCGTTTCCACAGATGCCGCTGGCAATACGGCGACTGCAAGCGGGACGGTCGTCATCGACACCGAGATCGACGTCACTGTCGATACAAGCACCGTGGATGCTGGTGGCGCAAAGCCCGACGGGGTCGTCAACATGGTCGAACGTGAGGATGGCATCACGCTGTCCGGCACGGTCGAGCCGGGCGCTCAGGTCTCGGTCGATTTCCTGGGGACTGTCCGGGAGTTCAAGGCAGACGAGTCAGGCACATGGTCGCTGGACTATGCGTCCTCTGTCCTGCCATCGGGTCCTATCGAGACCGACGTGCAGGTGACCGTGCGCGCGGCAGACGCCGCAGGAAACGTTGCGACAGACACCGGAGAGGTCCGTTTCGATACCTATGTGAACCGCCTGGACTTCACATCGACCACCGTTGCGGGCGACGATATCGTAAATGCGCAGGAAGCGTCGGAGGGTCTCGGCTTTTCGGGTGTGGTCGAGGCAGGATCGACCGTCACGGTCAAATTCGAAAACACGACCCGCGATGCGGATGTCGATGCGGATGGCAACTGGACCGCAAGTTTCGCGTCCTCTGAAATTCCCGACGGCACCTACAACAGCCGTGTCGACATCACGGCGACAGACCGGGCAGGGAACGTGGCGACGATCAGTGACACATTCCAGGTCGATACGGTTGTTCCGGATGCGCCGAATATTACCGGACAATTTCAGACCAGCTCCGAGATTGGTGAGTTGGAAGTGGCGAACACCATCGAAGGTCCGGATAGCGTTACGCTTCATCAATTCGTTGATGGTGGCAACGATCCGGCCACTTTGATTAACGCCGTGAAAGGTGAAATCTTTGGCGATATTCGCTATCGTTTCAATGAGAGTGACTGGGTTTCGGATGGCAGCCACATCGTGGTCACTGACAGCGACACAGCCGGAAACAGCAACTCCACGCTCTTTGCGGTAGATGCCATTGGCAATCCGGTGGTCGATGTGACGTCAGGGGCCTTGGATGCCTTCAACATCGGTGCCATCGACCTTGATTTCGCAGAAGACAGCCAGATCGTGCTGTCGGCGTCGGACCTCGAGGCCATGTCAAAGAACGACAATATCCTCGTTATTCACGGCGGGTCGGACGATTCCATCACACTGACCGACAGTGGGACAAAGTCCGGCACGACCGAAATCGATGGGCGCAACTACGACGTCTACGATGTCGGCACGAACGGTGGGCAACTGATCATCGACCAGGACATCCAATTCAACAACGGTCTCGGCGGCGCCTGAGAGTTGGTGAAAGACAGTCAAAGCGCGGCTGAGGCGGCAGCGCTTTGACACCCCCAAAGACGATAATAAACGCGCGGGGACAGCGGTGATAAGTGGGCAGAGCATATTGAGACGGGCTTGCGTTTTGGGCGCGGCATGGGCTGTGACGGCCTGTGTCCCGCAGATGCCCACGATGCCCTGGACCGACGATCCGGAGGTCAGCCGAAGTGCTGCGCCTTTCGCGACAGATACGACTGCCGCTCTTGATCCCGCGATGGAAGACGGGACCAGTTCCGACATCGTAACAAGTCTTCTGTCGCGGCGGTCGGTCCTGACCGATGGTCCCTACGCCCGCGTGGCCGATGCGGTCTTGGCCGCCAATGCCCGCGCCGCCGAATCCGAACTGCGGGCAGCCTCCCTGCGGGCCGAGGCCCGTGCGACCAACTGGTTGCCAACACTGGGTCCGACCGTCTCGCTGACCTCGCTTGGCAATGTGGTGTCGTCGCTGGTGCTGGACGCGGTTCTGTTCGACAATGGACGCCGCCGGGCCGAACGGGACTATGCCCGCGCGGACGTGGAGGTCGCTGCTGTCCTGCTGGCCGAGGACAGCAACCAACGGGTGCGTCAGGGTCTTGATCTCTACCTCACTGCGCAAAAGGCTCAGGCTCAAGCGCAGGTCAATCAGGGCGCAATGGCCCAGATGGAGCGCTATGCCTTTGTCATGAAGGAACGGGTGCGGGGTGGCGTATCCAGCCGGGTCGAAGCCGATATCGTCAATCAGAAACTGAACCAGCTGCGCGCTGAAATGGCGTCTGACCGTGAAACGGCGGCTTCGGCGATGGCCGAACTCTCTGCGATGTCCGCAGCCCCCCTCGATGGGATCGAAGGCACATCTCGGATGACTGCCGAATATACGGCGACACCCTTGCCGGTTTTGCGGGCCGAGGCCGAGGCGTCGCGCGCGGTGGCAGAGGCTGCGGCGGCGCGGGCGGGGCTTCTGCCCGGCCTGACGGCTTCGGTGAACCAAAGCGGCGATGCCGGTGCGACCTTCGGCGGGGCCGGGCTGGGCCTTGGCACGGGGGCTTCCATGCGGGCCGCGCAGGAAACCGAACGCTCTGCCGCCGCGCGCGTCGATCAGGCGGGCGAGGATGCGGACCGCCGGTTGCGGGCCTTGCAGGGTCAGTTGGCGTCCTTGCAACGTCAGGCCGAACGATCGCAGGTGCTTGCCGTTCAGGCTGCACGCAACTTCGAGACCTACGCCCAGCAGCAACGTGAAGGGCAGCGCGGTGTGGCCGACGTGGTGACGATCTTCGAAACGAGGCTCAGGGCCGAGCGCGAGGCGGCGGGCCTGCGCTACGACGTGGCCCGCGTGGCCGTGGAAATAGCCGCCCTGCGCGGCGTGCTTGTGGACGGAGACAAGATATGACCGGACCTGTACTGGCCTTTGACGTGGCCGCGACCAAGGGTGCCAGGCTTACCCGGATTGATCCCGTCAAGATGTCTGCGGATGACGTCGCGCACGCGGCGGCATCCTCTGCCGAAACAGAAGATCGTGCCACGCTCGCTGCCGTCTTCGCCGGTCTGATGGGTGTCGATCTGCAACGCGCCGACCTTCTTGAAGCCGCGCGGGCAGGGGATGGATTGCCGTTGGAACGGGTGACCGAGGCCCTGAACGAACACGGGCTGAAAGCGCAGGTCGGGACGGGGCAGGCCCAGACGCCCGCGCTGGCCGAAACGGCGGATGGCGGGATGGTGCTGGTTCTGGCGTCGGAACAGACGATGTTGACCGTGTTCGACGCGGACGCAAAGGGCCGCCAGCGCGAGGTGCCCGAGGCGGACCTGAACCTGTCGGGCCGCACGATCACGGCCCATGTCGCCCCGGAGGAACTGACGCGTCGCCACGGCAAAAAGGGCAAGGCCGAGCACTGGTTCTGGTCGCATCTCCTGCGCCAGAGACGGTTGTTGGGCGAAGTGGGGCTGGGGTCTTTTGTCGCAAATATCCTTGCCGTCGCTGTCGCCCTGTTCTCGTTGCAGGTCTACGACCGTGTGATCCCGCATCAGTCCGTGTCCACGCTTTGGGTGCTGGCCATCGGTGCGGGGTTTGCCATGCTGATGGAGGCGAGCCTGCGGATCGCCCGTGCGCGTCTCATGGACAGCGCCGGTCGTCGGATCGAAATCAAGGTGCAGTCGCTTCTGATGGGGCGGCTGTTGGGCATGAAAGCCGACACGAACCGGTCGCCCAGCCAGACCTTCGCTGCCATGCGCGACTTTTCGCAGGTCCGCGAGTTCTTCACCTCATCGACAATCGGGTCGTTGACGGATCTTCCCTTCATCATCCTGTTTCTGGCGCTTGTGGCCTCGATCGGTGGCAATATCGTCTGGATCCTCTTCATCGGCGGCATCCTGATGGTGATGCCCAGCCTCTTTGTGCAAAAGCGCATGATGGCGCTGACCCATGCCACACAGGGGGCCAGCACCAAGCAATCCCGCCTGCTGCAAGAGGCCATCTACGGTGCCGACACGATCAAGTCCCAGCGGGGCGAAGACCGCTTTCGCCGCGACTGGAGCGAGCTGGTCGCCCTGTCTTCGCTGGCGTCGACCGATCAGCGCAAGCTGTCCAGCACGCTGACCAGCTGGGCACAGGGCGTGCAGCAGGCGACCTATGTCTCGACCGTGGTCGCGGGGGCCTACATGGTCTTTGCCGGCGAATTCACCATCGGCACCATCATCGCGGTCGGCATCCTGACCTCGCGCACGTTGGGGCCACTCAACGGGCTGGCGGGAATCCTGTCGCGCTGGACCAACGTCAAGGCCGCTCTGGAAGCGCTGGATGCGGTGGTCGATGCGGAGCAGGACGTGGACGAAGATCGCGGCTACCTGCGCCGCGACACGCTGAAAGGCGGCTTCGAGCTGCGCGAAATGTCCTATGCCTACGATCCCGAAGCCGCAGCCTCGATCGACATTCCGGCGCTTTCGATCAAGCCGGGGCAACACATCGCGGTTCTTGGAGCGAACGGGTCGGGCAAGTCCACGCTTCTGAAGGTCCTTTCGGGTCTGCATCGTCCCACGGCGGGCCGTGTGCTGATCGATGGCGTCGATATGGGGCAGGTGATGGCCCGCGACCTGCGCCGGTCCATCGGGTTTCTGAGCCAAGAGGTAAAGCTTTTTGCGGGAACTCTGCGGGACAACCTGAACCTGACCCTGCTTGAGAATGACGACGACCGCCTGCTTGGCGCACTTGATTTTTCGGGGCTGGGGCCCTTCGTGGCGAACCACCCCAAAGGGCTGGATCTTGTGATCCGCGACGGGGGTGAAGGCCTGTCCATCGGGCAGCGCCAGTCGATCGGCTGGGCGCGGCTATGGCTGCAGGACCCGTCGGTCTGCCTGCTGGACGAGCCTACGGCGGCGCTTGACAGCACGCTCGAGACGACGCTGGTGGACCGCTTGCGTGTCTGGCTGGACGGGCGCACCGCCGTTATCGCCACGCACCGTGTGCCGATCATGGAACTGACCGACCGCGTGATGATCCTGCAGAACGGGCGGCTTGCCGTCGATGGCCCGCGCGACGAGGTCCTGGCCCATATGACCAAGCGAAAGGCGGTGTCCTGATGGCGACCATGGACATGGAGTTCGAGCGTCAGATGCGCGGACCCAGCCTGATGATCTATCTGGTCGGGGCCACTGTCCTGCTGTTCCTTGTCTGGGCCAAGTTCGCGCCCCTGGATGAAATCGTCAGGGCCGAGGGCGAGGTGGTCAGCGCCTCGCGCCCGCAGATCATCCAGAACCTCGAGGGGGGCATCCTGTCCGAGCTGATGGTGGCCGAGGGCGATATTGTCCAGCAGGGCGATATTCTGGCCCGCCTGCGCGACACCCAGTTTTCGACAAAGGTTGCGGACCTGCAGGACCAGCTGATCGCGCTTGAAATCCGCCGGTTGCGGCTGGAGGCGGAATTGGCGGGTGAGACCGATTTCGTCGTTTCTGCGGATATCGCAGAACATGCACCGCAGATCGTGAACAGCGAACTGGCGCTGCTGACCGCCCGGCAAAGCGACTACAACGCCAAGGTGTCGGGCGCCGCCCGCGTCAAGGTCGAGACCGAGACAGAGCTTGATCTGATGGAGGATATGCTGACCCGCGATATCGTGGCACTGATCGAGGTGACCAAGGCGCGCAAGGCACAGGCCGATGCGGAAATCCGCTACAATGAGATCGTCACGGGGGCCGATCTTGACCGAGCGTCCGACTATTCCGAAACATTGCAGGAACTGAACAGGATTGCGCAGGACCTGCGGGTCGCCAACGACCAGTTGCAGCGCACGACGATCATCGCCCCCATGCGCGGTATCGTGAACAACCTTGCCGTCACCACGATCGGCGGCGTCGTCCGCCCGGGCGAAGAGATTTTCCAGATCATCCCGCTGGGCGACGAGTTGTTCATCGAGGCGCAGGTCAAGCCATCGGACGTGGCGGGCGTTATTCCGGGGCAGGAAGCGACGATCAAGCTTTCGGCCTATGACTACACGATTCACGGCAGCCTGACGGGTGCGGTGCAGTTCGTGTCCGCCGATACCTTCAAGGACGAACGTCGCCCTGAAATCGAACCCTACTACCGCGTCACGGTGGCCGTCGATCTGGAGAATCTGACACCCCGCCAGCAGGCCATCGTGATCCGTCCGGGCATGCAGGCCAGCGTCGAATTGCACACGGGCGAAAAGACGGTCCTGCAGTATCTGACCAAGCCGCTTTATCGCGGGTCCGAAGCAATGCAGGAACGCTAGGTCACTGGCTTTCGTGCCAAGCGGCAGCTTGGGTGAGAGCCAGCGTAAACCCGCCAAGGTCCGCGATCCGTCCGCCGCCGTCGTGGACGATCAGCGCGGCCCCGCGCCGCGCCACCCCGCCATGCAGCATGAGGTTGTCGGCCATTGCGAAACTTTCGACCGCATGGCCGTCGCGGTCGCGCAACTGGCCCGATCCGTCGTCCTCGGCCCCCAGCGCCGATCTGATCCGGTCGGTCAAGGGACGGACCTCGTTGGTATAGGCAAAGACCGCCTTGCCCCGAGCGGCCATGTAGCCCAACTCGAAGGCCGTGCCCGGGTCCGCCGACACCCCGCGAAAGGGCGTCAGGTTCGCGATGATCGCATCCGCACGGTTCATCATATCCTCGTCCACCTCTGATATGGCGCAGCCCTGATCGAAGTGGGACAGGCTGCGGTCGACCTGCGCATCACCGGGTGCCAGTGGCGTCAGGCCTGCCTCGCGGACAAGTGTGGATTTCGCGGCCAGAACCTCGGCGGAGTTGGGCAGGAAGACGTCGGGGCCGGCGAGGTAGATTTTCATAACTGTCCTTTTTGTCGCAGGTCAGGCTACCGCGTGACACCGGCGGCACAAGGGGGCATGGTCGCGCTCATGAAATGGATTGACATACCTCCCGTCTGGCTGTTTGCCTTTCTTTTCGCGACCGTCGCACTGGACACGGTTCTACCGGACACGCTGCGCCCCCTTCGGGTGCCGGGGGCGGCGATGATCGCTCTGGGCCTTTTGCTGATGGTTGTGGCCGTGGTCCAGATGGCGATGCAGCGCACCTCGCCTATTCCGCACACCCAGCCGTCGGCGCTGGTCGACAGCGGGATTTTCGGTCTCAGCCGCAACCCGATCTATCTGGGCGATGCGCTGGTGCTGGCGGGCTATGCGCTGTGGCGCGAGACGCCATTCGCTTTGGTCCTTGTGCCGCTTTTCATGTGGATCATTACCCGCAGGTTCATCCTGCCGGAAGAGGCGCGGCTGGCCAATGCCTTCGGCCCATCCTTTGCCGAATACAAGACGCGCGTCAGGCGCTGGATATGACTTGGCGTCACCTCATTTCGGGCAAAGAACCGGAAAGCCCACCCATCTGCTTGTGAAACAATCTTTCGCACGATAACTCGGTTTGAATCGGAACGTGGCGAAGTGACAGGAGCCTGCCCATGAAGATCGGCGCACCAAAAGAGACATTCGACGGTGAGAACCGGGTCGCCATGACCCCGGCCTCGGCCAAAGACCTGCAAAAGCTGGGATATGACTGCGTCATCGAAAGCGGCGCAGGCGAGGCAGCGGGCTTTCCCAACGCCGCCTACAAGGACGCCGGAGTCGAGGTCGTCAAGACCGGCGCCGCACTGTTCAAGGCCTGCGAAATCGTCATCAAGGTGCGTCCGCCCTCGGACACCGAGGTCAAGCGCCTGACCGAGGGGCAGACACTGATTTCCATGTTCTACCCGGGCCAGAACGAAGCCCTGATGGAGGCCGCCAACGCCAAGGGCGCCACTGTCATCGCGATGGACATGGTGCCGCGTATTTCCCGCGCGCAAAAGATGGATGCGCTGTCGTCCATGGCCAATATCGCGGGCTACCGCGCCGTGATCGAGGCGGGCAGCAACTTTGGCCGCTTCTTCACTGGGCAGGTCACCGCCGCAGGCAAGGTGCCGCCCGCCAAGGTGCTGATCGTCGGGGCCGGTGTCGCGGGGCTTGCCGCCATCGGCACCTCGACCTCTTTGGGTGCGATCACCTATGCCTTCGACGTGCGCCCCGAGGTCGCCGAACAGGTGCAATCGATGGGGGCGGAATTCGTCTACCTCGACTTCAAGGAAGAGCAGACGGACGGGTCCGAAAGCGGCGGCTACGCCAAGCCCTCCAGCCCCGAATTCCGCGAAGCCCAGCTTGCCAAGTTCCGCGAGCTGGCCCCCGAGATCGACATCGTCATCACCACGGCCCTGATCCCCAACCGCGAAGCCCCAGAGCTTTGGACCGAGGACATGGTCAAGGCGATGAAGCCGGGATCGGTGATCGTGGACCTTGCCGCCGAAAAAGGTGGCAACTGCAAGCTGACGGTCATGGACGAAAAGATCGTCACCGACAACGGCGTGACCATCGTGGGCTATACCGACTTCCCGTCGCGCATGGCGACGCAGGCCTCGACGCTTTATGCCACGAACGTCCGCCACATGCTGACCGACCTGACGCCCGAAAAGGACGGCACGCCTGTCCACAACATGGAAGACGATGTGATCCGCGGGGCCACGGCCACCCACAAGGGCGAGATCACTTTTCCACCACCACCCCCGAAGGTGCGGGCCATCGCGGCGCAGCCCAAGAAGGACCCCCCGAAGGAACTGACGGCCGACGAAAAGCGCGCACAGGCGGCGGCGGCGTTCAAGCTGCAGACGCGCAATCAGGTGACGCTGCTTGCCGTGGGTGGCGCGCTGCTGCTGGGGGTCGGTCTTGTCGCACCGGCAAGCTTCATGCAGCACTTCATCGTCTTCGTGCTGGCGGTCTTCGTGGGCTTTCAGGTGATCTGGGGTGTTGCGCATTCGTTGCACACACCGTTGATGTCGATCACCAATGCGATTTCCTCGATCATCATTCTGGGTGCGCTCATGCAGATCGGGTCGGGGTCGTGGCTGGTGATCCTGCTGTCGTCGCTGGCCGTGTTCATGGCCGGTATCAATATCTTCGGCGGTTTCCTCGTCACCCGGCGCATGCTCGCCATGTTCCAGAAATCCTGAAGGAGAGAGCACAATGGATTACGGTTTCACCACTGCGGCCTATGTTGTCGCCGCTGTTCTCTTCATCCTGTCGCTGGGCGGCCTGTCCGGTCAGGAAAGCGCCAAGCGCGCGGTCTGGTATGGCATCGCCGGCATGGGGCTGGCGGTTTTCGCCACGCTGATCGGGCCGGGGGCAGGCCTGTGGCTTTTGTCGCTGCTGCTGATCTCGGGTGGCGGTGCCATCGGCTACCAGTTGGCGACCCGCGTGCAGATGACGCAGATGCCCGAACTGGTCGCGGCGATGCACAGCCTTGTCGGTCTGGCGGCGGTCATCGTGGGCTTCAACGCCCATATCGAGCTGGTCCGCGTGCTGTCGGCCACCCCTGAAATGATGCTCGATTTCCGTGGCTTCGCGGCCCTTGTGGCCGAAAAGTCCACGGTCGAGATCAACATCCTTCGGGTCGAGCTTTTCCTGGGTGTCTTCATCGGCGCCGTGACCTTCACCGGCTCGGTCATCGCCTACGGCAAGCTGGCGGGGCGCGTGGATACGGCGGCCAAGAAGCTGCAGGGCGGGCACATGCTGAACATCGCGGCTGTGGCGATCTCGCTTCTGTCGCTGATCTGGTACTACAACACCGGCGCGTTCTTCCCGCTGTTCCTGATGACCCTCGCCGCGCTCTTTATCGGGTATCACCTGATCATGGGCATCGGCGGCGCCGACATGCCCGTCGTCGTGTCGATGCTGAACAGCTATTCCGGCTGGGCCGCGGCGGCGATCGGCTTTTCGCTGGGCAACGATCTGCTGATCGTGGTCGGCGCGCTGGTCGGATCCAGCGGTGCGATCCTGTCCTACATCATGTGCAAGGCGATGAACCGCAGCTTCATCAGCGTCATCCTGGGGGGCTTCGGTGGCCCTTCGGGCGAGCAGATGGCGGTCGAGGGCGAACAGGTCGCCGTCGACAGCGACGGTGTTGCCATGTCTCTCAATGAAGCGGACAGCGTCGTCATCGTGCCGGGTTACGGCATGGCGGTGGCACAGGCGCAAGGCGCGGTCGCCGATCTGACGCGCAAGCTGCGCGATAGAGGCAAGACGGTGCGTTTCGCGATCCATCCTGTGGCAGGTCGTCTGCCGGGACACATGAACGTGCTGCTGGCCGAGGCCAAGGTGCCCTATGACATCGTCATGGAGATGGACGAGATCAACGACGATTTCCCGTCCACCGACGTGGTCATCGTCATCGGCTCGAACGACATCGTGAACCCCGCAGCGCAGGACGATCCCAACAGCCCCATCGCCGGTATGCCGGTGCTGGAAGTGTGGAAGGCCAAGCAGGTCTTCGTGTCCAAGCGCGGGCAGGGGACAGGCTACTCGGGCATCGAAAACCCGCTGTTCTACAAGGAGAACACGCGGATGTTCTACGGTGACGCGAAAAAGTCGCTGGACGAACTGCTGCCCAAGATTCTCTGAATTGTCAGCAACGCTTTGCAAAGAAAGCCCCGCACTGAGTGCGGGGCCTTTTGCGTTTGGTGCGGCGATCAGGACAGGTGCGTATTGAACCAGTCCAGCGTGCGGTCCCAGGCCAGTTCCGCCGCCGGCTCGTCGTAGCGGGGCGTGCTGTCATTGTGGAACCCGTGGTTCACGTCGGGATAGATGTAGGCTTCGTAGACCTTGTCGTTGGCCTGCAAAGCCGATTCCATCGCGGGCCAGCCTTCGTTGATCCGGTCGTCCAGCCCCGCGTATTGCAGCAAAAGCGGCGCTTCGATCTTGGGGACGTCCTCGGCTGCGGCCTGCCGCCCGTAGAACGGCACACCCGCACCCAGTTCCGGGTAGGCCACGGCCAGCGCGTTGACCACGCCGCCGCCATAGCAGAACCCCGTCGCGCCCACCTTGCCGGTGCTGTCCGGATGGCCGAGAAGGAATTCGAATCCGGCAAAGAAATCGTTCATCAGCCTGGTGCCATCGACCGAGGACTGAAGCTCTCGCCCTTCCGCGTCGTTGCCGGGATAGCCACCGACCGAAGACAGCCCGTCCGGGGCCAGTGCCATGTAGCCTGCCTTGGCCAGCCTGCGCGCCACGTCTTCGATATAGGGGTTCAGTCCACGGTTTTCGTGAACCACCAGAACGGCCGGCATCGGTCCGGTCGCCTCGGCGGGTTTCACAAGATAGGCCCGCACCTCGCCGTGGCCGTTCGGCGAGGGGTAGGTGATGTATTCGGGCACGATGTCGGGATCGTTGAACGAAACCTGTTCAGCCAATGCGTAATTCGGTGACATCATGCCAAGCAGCGCCGCCGCAGTTACCCCGCCGACGGCGAACTTGCCGGCGCGATCCAGAAACTGGCGCTTGGTTATCTTGCCGTGGGCATAAAAGTCATAAAGCTCGAGCAGGTCCTGATCGAAATCCTTGGCGGTCATGCGTGTCATGGCGGTTCTCCGGTTGGGGGGGTGTCTTGCGATAGGTTAAGCCAATCGGATGGCCGGGCCGTTCACAATCGCGCAAGGTTGCGGGTTCGCAAGCGCGATCACGCGTCCCTGCATGCGCCCGGTTCTAACCCCTCGACACTCCAGTCGCCCACTGACCAGCGAACCAGCCTCAGCGTCGGAAACCCGATATGCGCCGTCATCCGGCGCACTTGCCGATTGCGTCCTTCGCTGATGGTCAGCTTCAGCCAGCAGTCCGGCACCGATTTGCGGAACCTGACGGGTGGGTCGCGGGCCCAAAGGGCAGGGGGTGCGATGCGTGCGGCCTTGGCGGGCCTGGTGGGTCCGTCCTTGAGCGTCACGCCGCTGCGCAAGGGGGCAAGGTCCGCCTCTGCGGGATCACCTTCGACCTGCACCAGATAGGTCTTTTCCAGCTTGTGCGCGGGGTCCGCGATCCGGGCCTGCAAGCGCCCGTCATCGGTCAGCAGCAGCAGACCTTCGCTGTCGCGATCAAGCCGGCCGGCTGGATAGACACCGGGGACATCAATGAAATCAGACAGCGTCCGCCGCGGGGTCGGCGACTTTGTGTCCGTGAACTGGGACAGGACGTCGAAGGGTTTATTGAACAAAATCAGGCGGCTCATGTCGTCTGTCATGCCACGCTGCCGGGGGTCCTGTCCATCGGGGCGCGGCTGGCGTGCCCTTGGATGGTATGGGGTGGGACCGCCATTTTCAGTATACCACTGTATATCGCTAACCCATTGCGGTTAATGGTATTTCTGTTTCCCTTGCGATGGCATTGCGCTAGTTTCCAACGAAACCGAATGGGAATGCCATGTCGCCACTGACCGATCATCCGCTGCGCTATCGCATGGCGAACGAATTGCACGCGCGGCCCTTCCCCGCGCTTCGGGCGCCCGCCAAGGCCGTCTATCTGGCCCTGAAGCCCGCAGAGAATGCGGCTGGCCGCGACCGCGAGGCGGAACGGGATCATCTGGTCGCCTTGCTGGATCGCTACGGCGCTGCGCATCCCCAGCCGGGTGCGACCCACTATTCGGGTCAGTTGGGCAAGTATTTCCTGAAATGGGAAAGCCATACCGAGTTTGTGACCTTCACCCTGCTGGGCGAGGGTGTGGCGGGGCAGCCTTTCGACGGCAAGACCTTCGACGTCTTCCCACAGGACTGGCTGTCCGAAGCGCCAGCAACACGCATCACATCGGCCCTGATCCGGATCGAGGTTGCCGATGGGGACGACGGTATATCGGAAAAGGTGCAAGACTGGTTCGTGCCGGAAAGCCTCGCCATTTCGCGTGTGCTGGACGACGATCTGGTGATTGCGGGTGATTTTCGCATCGACAGCGCCGGGCACATGCGCTTTGCCGTCTTCGCCCGACCCGCGACCGGCAAACGGCGGGTCGGGCGGGTGGTGCAGCGGTTGTGCGAGATCGAGACCTACAAGGCGATGTCGATGCTGGGGCTGCAGCGCGCCCGCGATCTGAACCCCCAGATGAAACAGATCGACGACCGCCTGAACGTGCTGTCCGAACAGATGACGGGCGACGTGAACAAGCCCGCCGAGGTTCTTCAGGCGCTGTTGGAAACGTCGGCCGAGCTTGAGAACATGATCGCTCAATCCTCTTTCCGCTTTGGTGCGACTGGGGCATACGAGACGATCGTGAACCAGCGCATCGGCGTCCTGCGGGAACAGCGGTTCACGGGCCGCCAGACCTTTGCCGAATTCATGATGCGGCGGTTCGATCCGGCCATGCGGACCGTGGCGTCGACGCAGACCCGGCTCAAGAGCATGTCGGACAGGGCCATACGCGCGGGTGATCTGCTGCGCACCAAGGTCGATGTGGAACGGTCGGCCCAGAACCAGACCCTTCTGGAAAGCATGAACACCCGCGCCGATCTGCAGTTGCGGCTTCAGCGCACGGTCGAAGGTCTGTCTGTCGTGGCGATCAGCTACTATGCGGTCAATCTGGTTCTCAACATGACCGGCCCTTTGGAGGAGACGCTGTCGCTACCCAAGTCCGTTCTGGCGGCTATCGTGACTCCGGTCGTTGTGCTTCTGGTGTGGTGGCTTGTGCAGCGTATCCGCAAAAAGCACGTGCCCGACTAGTCGAAGGTCTTTCCCAGCGTTCCGAGCCCCTTTACGCAGCATAATGCGCGATGGGGGATGGTTCCCTACATTCCTCTGATGCGTGGATCAAGCGCATCCCGCAGCCCGTCACCGATGTAGTTCACGCTGAGCACGGTCAGCGAGATGGCCATGCCCGGCAGGACGACGCGTTCTGGAAAGCTGGTCATGCGCGGGACACTGTCGTTCAGGATCTTGCCCCATGTGGGAAAGTCCGACGGGAAACCAAGGCCAAGAAAGGACAGCGCGCTTTCGGTGATGATCGCGACGGCCAGTCCCAGCGTGGCGCTAACCATGATCGGGGATAGCACGTTGGGCAGGATATGCCGCGTGATCATCCGGCGCGCGGGCGTGCCGATCGACCGGGCGGCCAGCACGAATTCACGCTCCTTGATGGCCATGACATCGCCCCGCACGATCCGGGCGGTCTGCATCCAGCTTGTGATTCCGATCCCGGTGACGACAAGGATGAAAATCCCCTGCTCGGGTCCGAAGGACGCCCGCAGGGGATCGCGGAACAGCAGCATCATGACCAGCAGCAGTGGCAGAAGGGGCAGGGCAAGCACGAGGTCGGTGAACCGCATCAAAAGCCCGTCGATGGCCCGGAAATATCCCGCAAGCACGCCGATCAGCGTCCCGATCAGGATGGCGAGTATCATCGCGGTCCACCCCACGGCCAGACTGATACGCCCGCCCTGCATCAGGTTTGCCATCAGGTCACGGCCCAGATTGTCGGTGCCCATCGGTCGGGCCCAGCTGACCTTGGCATTGCCGTCCCATATCGCGGTGTAGATGGGGCGCACGTCCTTGTTGCGCACATCAAGCGCGCCGGGGTCGATGCTCCAGATCCACGGTCCGGCGATGCAGAAAAGCGTGATGAAGGTCAGAAAGAACAGACCCAGCACGGCGCCCTTGTGGGTCTTGAACTGGTCCCAGACATCGCGCCACTGGCTGCGCGCGCTTTCCGCCGGAACCGGTGCCACAGGGTTGCCCGCTATTTCGAGGTTGTCGGCGCTGGCGTGGATGTCGCGATCAGTCATAGCGGATCCTCGGGTCGAGAACGCCGTAAAGCACGTCGGCGATCAGGTTCATCAGGACGATCAACACGGCCAGCAGGAAGGTGATCGTCATGACCATCGGGATGTCGGCCCCCTGCAGTGCAAGGATCAGAAGCTGGCCCAGACCGTTCACCTTGAATATCTGCTCGGTAATGATCGCACCGCCGAAGATCGCGGGAACGCCAAGCGCGATGACGGTCACGACCGGGATCATCGAGTTACGGACCACGTGCTTGAGGACGACGACGCTTTCGCTCATCCCCTTGGCACGCGCGGTGCGGACGTAGTCCTGCCCGAGGTTGTCCAGCATGGACGCCCGCATGTAGCGGCTGACCTGTGCTGTGGTCTGAAGGGCCAGAACCATCACTGGCATGACCATCTGTTGCAGCTGGAACTTGAACGTCTCCCAATCGACGACCTGATGTGTGGTGTCGTAGATCGACGGCAGCCAGCCCAGCTGCACACTGAAGATCACGATCACCAGCACGCCCGAAAAGAACGGCGGGACGGAAAAGCCGATCATGCTGATGAACGTTCCCGCCTGATCGAAGACGGAATACTGGCGGTAGGCGCTGATGATACCGATAGGCAAGGCGATGGCGACGCCGACGACATAGGACATGCCCACGACCCAAAGGGTCTGGGGCAGGCGTTCGGCGATGGTGTCGAAGACGGGCGAGCGCGACTGGAAGCTGATGATGCGCTGCTTGCCGTCGGCAAAATTGGTGCCAAAGGTGTTGTCGATCCAGTATTGCGGCTCGACCACGAAAAACTGGTAAAGCCAAAGGCCAAACCGCACATACCAAGGCTCGCCCAGTCCCAGCGCCTCGCGCATTCTCTGTTTGACCTCGTCGGGGATGGTCAGCGGCATCTGCCCCATCGGGTCGCCGGGAGCGAGTTCGAGCAGCATGAAGATGACGAACGCGATGAACAAAAGCGTCGGGATCGAAAGAAGCAGCCTGCGGAAGGTATAGGTCAGCATATCCGGCGCCTTGGGTCATGGGTTCGCGGGGGGAAACTGCCGGCGGCAGTCACACGGAAAAGGGGTCGGACGGCCCGAAGGCCGCCCGACGGGTCAGGTCAGTTGTCGTCACCGGTGCGGTACCAGTCCGCGACGTTCCACAGCTCGGAGTCCCATGTGTTCAGGACGACGCCACCAAGGCTGTTGGAATGTGCCGAAAGACGGCCACGGTCGACCAGTGGGATCATCATCCCGTTCTGGACAGCCATGTCGTTCAGCTCTTTTGCGATGCGACCGCGTTCTGCCAGATCGGCGGTTTCGGTCAGCTCTGCGTGCAGTTCGTCGTATTCCTCCATGCAGAAGCGCGCGATGTTCTCACCCTGCCACTGGGTGGCGGGACGCGGCGCTGCTTCACACAGACCGTTGCCCAGATAGGCCTGCGGGTCGGTGCCGGGGAAATTGTTGGCGTACATTTCCACGTCTGCATAGAATTTCTGGAATGTATCGGGCGAACCCGGATCACCACCGAAAAAGACAGAGCTGTCGACGTTGCGCAGTTCCACGCCCATGCCGATCTGCTCCCACCACTCCTTGATGAGCGCCTGAAAGTCCTGACGGACGGCGTTCGTGGAGCTTTGGAACAGCATCTGCATCGGCACGCCATCGGGCGTTTCGCGGATACCGTCGCCGTCAGTGTCGACGTAGCCTGCTTCATCCAGCATCGCGCGCGCACCGTCGAGGTCCTGCGTATCGCAGGTCATCGAAGTCGAGGCGTATGCGTCGGGTGCGGGGACCCAGTTGCAGGTCACACGACCGGCCTGACCGTAACCGACTTCCACCAGCAGCGGACGGTCGATCGCCATCGAAAGCGCGTTGTAGACTGCCGGATCGCCCAGGTACGGGTGGGGACGGATCACCGAACGCTCTTCGTCGGACAGCGACGGATCGGGGTTGGTGTTGTTAAGCATGATCCGCTCGACCAGCGTGCCGAAGCCCGCCACGGGAACACCCATGCCGCCTTGCTCCATCTGTTCGATGACGTCGGGGGCCAGCTGAAGGTTCCAGGCGTAGTCGTATTCACCCGTTTCCATCACGGCGCGTCCGGCTGCGGTGGCATCGCCGCCGCCCTTGAGGGTGGCCGTGGCAAAGGCAGGCTTGTTCGGGTCGCGGAAGTTTTCGTTCGCGACAAGCTCGACCACATCGTTGGTGCGGAAATCTGTGACGACGAAGGGACCGGTGCCGATGGGCGCAAAGTTTTCGTCGGTGCACTCGGGCGCACGCGGACCAAGGCATTCGGCGAATTGTGCGGCCTGAATGATCGGGCTTTCAGCACCGTTGAAGGCCGAATAGGGGTAAGGTGTCGGACCCGAGAAGTTGACCACGACGGTCAGCTCGTCCGGCGTCTCGACGCTGTCGATCCCGACGAATTTCGACCCTTGTGCACAGCCGCCGCCTTCTGCGGTGCAGTATTCATGGGTAAATGCCACGTCAGCGGACGTGAAGGGTGTCCCGTCCGACCAGGTGATGCCTGGCGTGATGTTGTAGGTGATCTGGGTCAGGTCCTCGGACACGCCGCCATTTTCGACGGTGGGCACTTCTTCGACCAGCCACGGCACCAGTTCTCCCGTCTCGTCAAAGCGCATCAGCGGTTCGATGATCAGGGACGCGGCTTCCACGTCCTTGGTGCCACCCGACAGGAAAGGGTTCAGGATCGAGGGCGCCTGCCAATAGAGGATGCGCACCTCGCCGTCGCGGCCACGTTCGCCTTCGTGGGCCTCGGCAAGCGCCATGCTCCCCACGCTGGCGGTCGCGATCGCGCCCATCAGAATTGTCTTGAGTTTCATCGTATATCTCCCTGGTTGGATGCTCTGTTGGCCTCAGCCCGCCGTCTGCGCGGCGTTGATCTCGTCCGCCACTTCGGCGGGCGACATGTCGTTGTGAAGATGGCAGGCCGCCCAGCGGCCCGGTTGCACTTCGCGGTATTCGGGGTCGATCTTGCGGCAGATGTCCATCACCTGCGGGCAGCGCGTGCAAAAATTGCAGCCGTCGGGCGGGTGTGCGGGCGAGGGCACGTCGCCCTGCAGCACGATCCGCTGCTTCGCCGCGGCCATTTCCGGGTCGGGGTCTGGGACCGCTGACAAAAGAGCCTGTGTGTAGGGATGAAGCGGCGCGGCATAAATCGCCTCGCGCGGGGCCAGTTCGACGATCTTGCCCAGATACATCACCGCCACGCGTGTCGCGATATGGCGCACCATCGACAAATCGTGGCTAATGAAAAGGTAGGTCAGGCCGAACTGTTCCTGCAGGTCTTCCAGCAGGTTCACGACCTGCGCCTGAATGGACACGTCGAGTGCGGCGATGGGTTCATCACAGACGATGAACTTGGGGTTCAGCGCAAGCGCCCGTGCAATGCCGATCCGCTGCCGCTGCCCGCCCGAAAAGGCATGGGGATAGCGCTTGGCGAACCGGCGGTTCAGGCCCACCGCATCCATCAGCTCACCGACCTTTTCGTGCTTTTCGGCGACGGACAATGTCGTGTGCTCGTCCAGCGGCTCCCTGATAATGGCCTCGACCGTCATGCGGGAATTCAGGCTGGCCTGCGGATCTTGGAACACCATCTGCATGATCGGGCGCATTGTGCGCAGATCGCGCTGCTTGACCGACCCGATGTCGCGCCCGTCGATCATGATCTGGCCGCTGGTGATATCGTAAAGCCGCAGAACCGCGCGCCCGCAGGTGGATTTGCCGCAACCGGATTCGCCGACCAGACCCAGTGTCTCACCCTCGATCACGTCGAAAGTGACACCGTCCACGGCCCGCACCTCGCCGACGCGGCGGCGCAGAAAACCCGCGTTTATCGGGAAATGCATCTTCAGGTCACGGACACTCACCAGCGGTTTTGCGGAATTATCCAGCATGGGCGACCTCAAGCGGATCGGCGTGGAAACAGGCGGCATCGTGGTATGCATTCACGGCGAACCTCTGGGGGTTTTTCCGGGCGCAGACCGCCATCGCGACATCGCAGCGGTCAAGGAAAGGGCAGGCGGTGGGGGCCGCGTTCAGAATGGGCGGCTGGCCTTCGATGATCGTCAGCCGCTTTTCGCGGGCGCCGTGGATCTTGGGAATCGTCTTGAGCAGCGCACGAGTGTAGGGATGCGCCGGGTTCGCGAACAGCTCCTTGACCGGCGCATGTTCGACGACCTGACCGCCATACATGACGATCACGCGGTCCGCGATACCGGCGATGACACCCAGATCATGGGTGATCCAGATCACGGCCATGCCCAGCTTGTCGCGCAGGTCCTTCATCAGTTCGAGAATCTGCGCCTGAATCGTCACGTCCAGCGCGGTTGTCGGTTCGTCCGCGATCAGCACCTTCGGTTCGCAGGCAAGCGCTATTGCAATCATCACACGCTGCCGCATCCCGCCGGAAAACTGGTGCGGATAGTCAAGCAACCGCTGTCTGGCATCGGGGATACCGACCAGTTCCAAAAGCTCCTGCGCCCGTGCCGCGGCGGCTTTCTTGTTCATCCCCATGTGCTTGCGCAGAGGTTCCATGATCTGCATCCCCACGTTGAAAACGGGGTTGAGCGAGGTCATGGGGTCCTGAAACACGAAGCCGATCTCGCCACCGCGCACACTGCGCAACTGCCGGATGTTCAGCTTGAGCAGGTCGCGGCCTTCGAACATCACGGTCCCGCTGCGGACGTCAGCAGCGGGCGAGGGCAAAAGCCCCAGAAGGCTCATCATCGTGACGGATTTGCCAGAGCCGCTTTCACCCACAACGCCTAAAAGTTCACCGGGAACCAGATCGAACGAAACGTTGTTGACCGCATGGACTTCGCCACCACGGGTCTGGAACACGGTTTTTAGCCCCTGGACATCCAGGATGGGCTGCGCCCGATCAGGCATGAACGCACCTCCCAAGTGGTTCAGAACATTTATTATTCCACCGGTTCATCGTTATCGTGAACCATTCGGTAAAGAGGACGGTAACACGGTTTTTTTATCCCGCAACCGAAAACACGGGTGACCTGACGGTCGCGATTGCGCTTTTCGCCTTGGCAGGTCAGGCTGCCTCAAATTGTTGCATCACGGAAAAATACCATGTCCCTGTCAGCCCGCGACCTTCTTGACCGGCTTGTCGGTTTTCCGACAGTCAGCCGCGACAGCAACCTCGATCTCATCGATTTTGTCGAGGGCTACCTTGACGATCTCGGTGTCCGAGCAACACGCGTCTCGAATGCCGAGGGCACCAAGGCCGCGCTTTACGCGCATGTCGGCCCTGATGTTGCGGGTGGCGTCGTGCTTTCGGGGCATACCGACGTGGTCCCGGTCGACGGGCAGGAATGGGTGACCGACCCCTTCACCGTGACCGAACGTGACGGCAGGCTTTTCGGGCGTGGAACCTGCGACATGAAGGGGTTCGACGCGCTGGCACTGTCTGCCGTGCCGCTGGCGCTGAAACGCGGAATCAAGCGTCCCTTGCAGATCGCGCTGTCCTACGACGAAGAGGTCGGCTGCCTTGGTGCGCCACCGATGATCGACCACATGGTCGCCCACGGAATGCCCCGCGCCGACACCGTGATCGTAGGCGAGCCGTCGATGATGCAGGTCGTGACCGGCCACAAGGGCGGAATGGGCCACACTGTCCATATGCGTGGCTTCGAGGTTCATTCCTCTATCGCTTACCAGGGCGTCAACGCGATCATGATGGCTGCCAAGCTGATCGACTGGTGCAACACGGTGAACGCCGAAAACGCGGCTGCCACCCCGTCTGACCTCGCCGCGTCCTTCGACCCGCCTTACACCACGCTGCATGTGGGCCAGATTTCGGGTGGGACGGCGCACAACATCACCGCAAAGGACTGCCACTTCGCCGTGACCTTCCGCGTCGTGCCGGGCGAAGATCTGGAACAGTGGAAAGCCCGCTTTCGGAGTAAAGTGAACGAGTTGGAGGCCGAGATGAAAGCGGTAAGGCCCGAGTCCGGGATTGATACTGCACCCTTCTTCGGCATCCCCGGCCTTGCGCCCGAAGACAGGGGCCGGGCCGAGGAACTGGCCCGCCGCCTGACCGGCGACAACGGCACACATGTCGTCAGCTATGGCACCGAGGCGGGTCAATTCCAGGAACGCGGCTATTCGGCAGTGGTCTGCGGGCCAGGCGATATCGCGCAGGCCCACCAGCCGAACGAGTTCATCAGCGTGGCGCAGTTCAAGGCGGGCGAAGCCTTTATCGACCGGCTGGTCCAGCATCTGGCTGAATAGGACCATTCGGGCTTCACCCTCGGACCGCGTTGGGGCAGTGTTGTGCCGAACTTGCCAGATACCGGGGCGAACTCCGGACAGGATCAGACCATGACCAGCTTTCCGATTACCACGGCGCAACCGATCGAACACGCCAATGACTTGCCTGCCGAGACCGATTTCGTGGTCATCGGTGGCGGAATCATCGGTGTGACGACCGCATGGACGCTTGCCAAGGCCGGTCACCGGGTGACGCTGCTGGAAAAGGGCAGGATCGCGGCGGAACAATCCTCGCGCAACTGGGGCTGGATCAGGGCGCAGGGGCGCGATCTGGGCGAATTGCCCATCGCGCTCGAGGCGCAGCGCCTTTGGGGCGAAATCGCACCGCAACTGGACTGCGACATCGGGCTGACGCAGGGTGGCACGCTGTATCTGGCCGAGGACGAAGAGGCGCTTGGCCGCTATCAGGGCTGGCTGGATCAAGCCAAGACCTATCAGGTGTCATCGCGGATGCTGACCGCCGACGCAGTTCGTGACCTGATGCCCTCGGCCAGGCAAACGGTCGTCGGCGGGCTTCATACACCCACGGATTGCCGCGCCGAGCCTTGGCTTGCGGTGCCAGCTATCGCCCGATTGGCGGCGCAGGCGGGGGTCACACTTGTTGAAAACTGCGCGGTCCGCACACTCGACCGGGAAGCGGGCCGGATCACTGGCGTGGTGACCGAACGCGGTCGGATCAAGACGCCCGCCGTGGTGCTGGCCGGTGGGGCGTGGTCCTCGCTTTTCCTGCGCCGCCACGGGATCGCGCTGCCGCAACTCTCGGTTCGCGCGACCGTGGTGCAGACCGAACCCTTGCCCGAGGTCTTCGCGGGCGGTGCGGTGGGGCGAAACGTGGCATTCCGCAGGCGTGCGGACGGTGGCTATACGTTGGCCCCCAGCACCCGTCACGACTTTTACATCGGGCCCGACAGCCTGCGCCATTTCCGGGCGTTCCAGCCGATTTTCCGCCGTGACCGGCGGTCGACCCGCCTGCAACCCATGGCACCGCGTGGTTTTCCCGATGCCTGGGGACAGGCGCGCAAATGGTCGGGCGACAGCGAATCCCCTTTTGAGCGGATGCGCGTGTTGAACCCGACACCCAACGCGAACCTCGTGAAAGGCATGGCGCGCGACATGGCCGCGATGTTCCCGCATCTGGGCGAGGTCCGGGTCAAGACCGCTTGGGCGGGGATGATCGATGCGCTGCCTGATGATGTGCCGGTCGTGGACAGGGTCGCCAGCGTTCCGGGGCTGACAGTGGCCACGGGCATGTGCGGCCACGGCTTTGGCATCGGCCCCGCTTTTGGCCGTATCGCAGCCGAACTGGCGATGGGACGCGATCCGGGCCATGACCTTGACCGGTTCCGTTTTTCGCGGTTCTCGGATGGAAGTCGGATCGAACTGGGCATGGCACCTTGAAACCCGGCGGGGGCGGTGACACCTTCCGCGAAAAGGAGAACAACAATGCCCGTCAAGAACCGCTTTGCCGAACTGCACGATGACCTGACCGCGATCCGCCGCGACCTGCACGAAAACCCTGAAATCCTGTTTGACACGCACCGCACATCGCAGGTGGTGGCCGACCAGCTGAAGGCCTATGGCGTGGACGAGATCGTCACGGGTATCGGGCGCACCGGCGTCGTCGGCGTGATCCACGGAAAGACCAATACATCGGGCAAAACCATAGGCTTGCGCGCCGACATGGATGCACTTCCGATCCACGAAGCGACGGGTCTGCCGTATGCTTCCAAGACCGATGGTGCCATGCACGCCTGTGGCCATGACGGCCATACCACGATGCTGTTGGGTGCCGCGCAATACCTTGCCGAGACGCGTAATTTCGACGGCACCGTCGTCGTGATCTTCCAGCCCGCCGAAGAAGGTGGCGGCGGTGGCCGCGAGATGTGTGAGGACGGCCTGATGTCCCGCTGGAACATCGACGAAGTCTACGGCATGCACAACTGGCCCGGCAAGCCCGTCGGCAGCTTCGCGATCCGCCCCGGCGCCTTTTTCGCCGCGACCGACCAGTTCGATATCGTGATCGAAGGCAAGGGGGGCCACGCCGCCAAGCCGCACGAGACGGTCGACAGCACGCTTGTTGCGGCGCACTGTGTCACGGCCCTGCAATCCATCGCCAGCCGCAATGCCGACCCCGTGGATCAGGTCGTCGTTTCGGTCACCTCGATCGAAAGCTCGTCCAAGGCATTCAATGTCATCGCGCAGCGCGTGCACCTGAAAGGCACCGTCCGCACCATGTCCGCAGAGATGCGCGATCTGGCCGAAAAGCGCCTGACCGCAATCTGCGAAGGCACGGCTGCGACCTTCGGCGCGACGGCCGATGTCACATACCACCGCGGCTATCCCTGCATGGTGAACCACGAGGACCAGACCACATTTGCCGCCGAGGTCGCGCGCAAGGTATCGGGTCAATGCGATGACGCGCCGCTGGTCATGGGGGGCGAGGATTTCGCCTTCATGCTCGAGGAGCGCCCCGGCGCCTATATCCTTGTCGGCAACGGCGATACGGCCTCGGTCCACCATCCCGAATACAACTTCAACGACGAAGCGATCCCCGCGGGCTGTTCGTGGTGGGCAGAACTGGTGGAACAGCGGATGCCTGCGGCTTAGGCCAGCAGGCGCCGATAGATCGCGGTCAGGGCTTCTGCCTCGTCCGCGATCCGAAACCCGTTGACGGCCCGAGGGCGGCAATTGCCCTTCCAGCGCTCCAGAATTTCAGGCGCGGTCAACACCTGTTCGATGGCGTCGGTCAAAGCTGTGCCATCGTTCGTCGGGACCAGCGTACCGGTTTCACCATCGGCTACGATCTCTTCGAAGGCTCCGGTCCGCGTGGCGATGCTGGGCACGCCGCAGGACATGGCCTCCAGCGGTGTAAGGCCGAAGCCCTCGTTGCGCTGTGGCGCGATGTAGAGATCGAGCGCCTGAAACCAGGGTGCGATTGTCCAGCCGGGGTCTTCCGGCAGAATGTGGATCCGGTCGGCAACCGGCGATGCAGCAATCCGCTCTTTGAGGTCCTCCAGGTAATCAGTGAACTGTTTCGTGACACCGCCCATCATCACGGCATGGACGTTTGGAAAACGGGGCAAGAGGTCGATCATCGCGTCGATGAACAAATCGTTGCCTTTCGAGGGCCGCACACGCCCGAAGCACCCCAACAGCACTGTGTTCACAGGCAGGCCAAGCTTTTGGCGCAGAGTTGCTTGGTCGGCAGGTGGACAAAAGTGATCGGTATCGATTCCATGGGGAATGACTTGGGCCTCGCGATCCAGAAATGCGGCAGACCGAGACGATGTTGCGACCAGTGCATTCATCTGACGGATCAGCCATTTCGTATAGCCTGAATGATGACGCTGAGCAGCCGAGGTGAACATCAGTTTCAGTGGTTGGCGCAGGACGTGTTTTAGGATCAGCCCGACCAGCATTTCGTTGTTGCGTCTTGCGTGCCAGACGCGGCGGTTCCGCGGCATCGTCAGAAGGTCGCGCAACCGGATTTGCGGAAGGTCGTCGGGCAGCTTCGGGCCGACGCTGGCGATCGCGATCTGCCGGGCCTGTAGCGGGACCAGCCGCAGCACGGTCGAGGTGACGCCCGAGTAGCGTTTCTTGAGGTTGGGCGCGATGACCTGAACAGTTGCGGGGTCGATCATCGGGTTCGCCTTTCCATCAGTGCGACGAGGTCGTCAACAAGATCTGCGGTGCCGTCGGACTGTGCGGCTTTGCAGTCTTCGGCGGCGGTCGCCATCTTTCGTGCGGTGTCCGGCGACCCAAGCAGGTGCGACACCTTGACCGAGAGGTCATCGGCGGTGACGGCAATGCTTCCACCGGCTGCGTCAAGCCTGTCGTAGTCGGCCTGACTGTTGGCGACGAGAGGCCCGTGCAGGATCGCGGTGCCACAAGCTGCTTCCCATGGGTTATGCCCGCCCACGGGGACAAAGCTGCCAGCGAGTAGGGTGATGGGCGACAGACGGTAGAGCAGGCCCATGTCCCCGATTGTATCCGCCAGATATACGGCCCCAACGCCTGCCACACCGGCGCTGCGGCGGCTGACCGTGAGACCCCTGTCCCGAGCAAGCTGCATGATATCGGATGCCCGGTTCGGATGGCGCGGGGCCAGGATCAGGCAGAGGTCGGCGTGCTTGGCCCGTAGTGTGACATGGGCATCGAGAATGGCGGCTTCCTCGCCCTCGTGGGTCGAAGCGGCCAGCCAGACGGGGCGTCCGTTCAGGGCATCTGTCAAAGAGCGTCTGGCGACCGGGTCATCGGGCGGGGGCGGTGCAGCGGCCTTGAGGTTGGCCCCGACGCGGACGCGGGGGGCGCCAAGGGCTTCCAGTTTGGCTGCGGTCTCTGCCGTCTGGGCTATGATCAAAGAGAACTGCGAGAAAAGCCAACGGCTTGCGGAACCGAGCTTGCGCCAGTTGTCCAATGACTTCGCCGACAGGCGCGCGTTCAGCAGAACGACAGGCACGTCACGCTCCCTACAGGACCGGATGGTCTGCGGCCAGATTTCGGATTCGACCAGAACCAGTAGATCGGGCGACCAATGGGTGTGAAACCGGCGCAACGCAGCGCGCGTGTCGATTGGTGCGAATTGGTGTATCACGTCCTTGGGCAAGCGCTTGGCCAAGATTTCGGCCGAGGTGGCCGTGACCGAGGTGACAAGGATGTGGATATCAGGGCGCTCTGCCCTCAACACCTGAACCAGCGGCAGAATGCTGAGCGTTTCGCCAACCGACGCGCCGTGAAACCAGATCAGTGGGCCATCGGGCCGCAATCTGGTCGCGCTTCCGCGGCGTTCGGCAATCCTTGCGGAAGAAACGGACTGTCCGGCCAGACGTTTCGCAACCCTGCTGTAAAGCAACGGGGCCGCAAGATCGGCCAGACCCGCATAGACGCGCAACAATAGCGGCGGCGGGGCCACCTTACCCCCCGGTATGGCTCATATGGCGGCTGACGCGGCCTTCGACGTCCTGACGGGAATAGTCGAAATCGTGTCCCTTGGGTTTCAGCGCGATTGCGGCCCGGATCGCTTCCTCGAGTTGTGCGTCACCTTCCGAGGCGCGGAGCGGCGCGCGCAGGTCGGAAGACCCTTCCTGCCCGAGGCAGGTAAAGATCTCACCGGTGCAGGTTATCCGGACGCGGTTGCAACTTTCGCAGAAGTTGTGGCTGAGCGGGGTGATGAACCCGATCCGCTGGCCGGTCTCTGCCAGACCGACGTAGCGGGTGGGGCCGCCGGTCCGGTCTGGCAGGTCCGAAAGCGAATAGCGGGTTGCAAGCTGCGCCCGCACGTCGTCGAGCGACCAGTATTGGCCGATGCGGTCCTCGTTGCCGATGTCGCCCATCGGCATGACCTCGATGAAGGTCAGGTCCATGCCCTTTGCGGCGGCCCATTCGGTGAGAGTGAACAGCTCGTCCTCGTTAAAGCCTTTCAACGCGACGGTGTTGATCTTGACCTTGAGACCGGCCTCCAGCGCCGCATCGATTCCGCGCAGCACCTGTGGCAGGCGGCCCCAGCGGGTGACTTCTGCGAACTTGTCCTCGTCCAGCGTATCGAGCGAGATATTGACCCGACGCACACCGGCATCGAAAAGATCCCGTGCAAAGCGCTCTAGCTGAGAGCCGTTGGTCGTCAGTGTCAGGTCGTCCAGATTACCTGCTTCAAGATGGCGGTGCATCCCCTTAAAAAACGTCATGATATCACGGCGCACCAATGGCTCGCCCCCGGTGATCCGCAGTTTTCTGACACCAAGCCGGATGAAGGTTGAACACAGGCGGTCCAGTTCCTCGAGGGTCAGCAACTCTTTCTTGGGCAGGAAGGTCATGTTCTCGGACATGCAGTAGACGCAGCGAAAGTCGCAGCGGTCCGTCACAGAGACACGCAGGTAGGAAATGGCGCGGGCGAAGGGATCAATCAACATGGGGGGAACCTAGGGTGCGGCGGGTCGGCGCGCAAGGCGTGCATCGGCGCTTGTCAGGTTGGCGGGCGGGTTCTATCGTCAGATCATGAGATATTTGCTTTTGACCCCCGTCCTCGTACTGGCGGCCTGCGACGATCCTGCGTGGCAGTTGCAGTCCGCACCACCCGCCGAGACAGCAAACGCTGCGTTGCCTGGTGAGGCTGCGACAGTCAGCCCGACGCCGCGACCGCCGGCTGAGGCCCGCACGGTTGACGATTTCGACACCACCTCGGATGAAGAGCGTGCCGCCGCAGTTGCCGCGCCGACAGACGGGGGCGGCGAAAGCTTGCTGGGAACGACGATCGCCTCTCTCGGGTCGCCGACTGAACCGGGAATATGGCTGGAAACGCATCTTACCCAATCCGAAGAGCCGGGGCGCGCGGAATGGCAAGGCAATTCCGTCAACCTTGAACTGCGGCCATCTGGTGGCGAAGTGGGATCGGGCAGTGAAATATCGCTGGCCGCGATGCGGCTTCTGGAAATCCCGCTGACCGATCTGCCCGAAATTTCGGTCTACCGTCGGGGCAACGCGCCGGGGTCATAGGACAGGGTCACTCGACCGTGACCGACTTTGCCAGATTGCGCGGCTGGTCGACGTCGGTGCCCTTGGCGACGGCGGTGTGATAGGCCAGAAGCTGCGCGGGCACGGCATAAAGGATCGGCGCAAGGAAGGGATCGACGTCGGGCATGACGATGGTCTGCCACACACCCTCGCCAGCCTCTTTCGCGCCCTTCGCATCGGTGATCAGCAGCACCTTACCACCACGGGCCATTACTTCTTGCATGTTGCTGACGGTCTTGTCGAAAAGCGTATCGCGCGGGGCCATGACGATGACCGGCACATAGGGATCTACCAGCGCGATAGGCCCGTGCTTCAGTTCGCCTGATGCATAAGCTTCGGCGTGGATGTAGCTGATTTCCTTGAGTTTTAGCGCGCCCTCCATCGCAAGAGGATACATCGGACCGCGCCCCAGAAACAGGATATCTGCAGCTTCCGCCAGTTCGACTGCGATCTTGGCTGTGCGGTCTTCGATGGTCAGCGCCTGATTGATGATGCCGGGCAGCTGGCGCAGGCTGGCCAGCATCTGTGCGCCCCGTGCATCGTCCAACGTGCCGCGTGCCATGCCTGCGCGGATCACCAGCGTTGCAAGGGTCATCAACTGGCAGGTGAAGGCCTTGGTCGACGCAACCCCGACCTCGACGCCCGCAAAGATGGGCAGGGCAAGGTCGCTTTCCCGCGCGATCGAGCTTTCGGGGACGTTGACGACCGACACGATGCTGTCGGCGCGGCCTTTCATGTAGCGCAGGGCGGCCAGCGTGTCGGCGGTTTCACCCGACTGGCTGACGAAAAGCCCGACGGTGCCCTTGGTGACCGGCGGCTCGCGATAGCGGAATTCCGACGCGACATCGACCTCGACGGGCAGCCTTGCGATCTGCTCGAACCAGTATTTGGCAACGAAGCAGGCCAGATAGGCGGTGCCGCAGGCGACCATGGTCAGACGCTCGACTTTGGTAAAGTCGATGCCCGGCTCTGGCAGGACGACATGGGTGGCGTCGGCGTCGATATAGTGGCTCAGCGCGCCTTGCAGGACTGTCGGCTGTTCGGCGATTTCCTTGGCCATGTAATGCTTGTAGCCGCCCTTGTCGGTCAGTGCGGTATCGAGGTTGATGGTCTTTGTCGGGCGGTTCACCTGTTCGTTCGCGGCATCGCGTATTTCGACGCCCGCGCGTGTTACGAGGGCCCAGTCGCCTTCCTCCAGATAGGTGATGCGGTCGGTCAGCGGGGCAAGCGCGATGGCATCGGAGCCCACGAACATCTCGCCGCTCCCGTGCCCGATCGCAAGGGGCGAGCCCTTGCGGGCGCAGATCAACAGGTCTTCTTCGCCGTCGAACAGAAGGCAAAGCGCATAGGCGCCTTCAAGGCGGGCAATCGTCTTTTGTGCGGCCTCACGGGGCGACAGCCCCTGATCGCGAAAGTAGCCGGCCAGCAGCGCGATGGTTTCCGTGTCCGTATCGGTCTGGTGCCCGATCTGGTGAGAGGCAAGGAATTCGCGCAATTCACGGAAGTTCTCGATGATGCCGTTATGGACGACAGCCACGCCGCCCGACCGGTGGGGGTGGGCGTTTTCGACGTTCGGGGCACCGTGGGTCGCCCACCGCGTGTGGCCGATGCCGATCTTGCCTGCCAAAGGGTTGTGGACCAGATGGTCGGTCAGGTTGACCAGTTTGCCCACGGCGCGCCTGCGGTCCAGCACGCCATTGTTGACGGTCGCGATACCGGCGCTGTCGTAGCCGCGATATTCAAGCCGCTTCAGCGCCTCGACCAGCTGCGGGGCGGCTTCGTGATTGCTGAGAACGCCGATGATGCCACACATGGCTTAACCTTTCCTTTTCGCGGCCTTCGCGGCACGCAACTTGTCCATGATCCGTCTGGCAAGGCCGGGTTTGTTCACCTGCTTGGCACGCCCCAATGCAAGAGCGCCCTCTGGCACATCGGTCGTGATGACCGACCCGCTGCCGGTCATCGCCCCTGCGCCAACCGTCACGGGGGCGACCAGCATGGTGGAGGACCCGATGAAGGCGCCGTCGCCAATGGTCGTGTGATGCTTGAAAAAGCCGTCGTAGTTGCAGGTCACCGAGCCTGCGCCGATGTTCGCCTGCGCCCCGATGGTCGCGTCGCCGACGTAGGACAGGTGATTCACCTTCGCGCCTTCGCCGATCACGGCCTTCTTGATCTCGACGAAGTTGCCGACCTTGGCATTTTCGGCCAGTTCCGTGCCTGGCCGCAGGCGGGCGTAGGGGCCGACGACAGCGCCCCGGCTGACATGGCAGTCCTCCAGATGCGAAAAGGCGCGGATCGTGGCACCGCTTTCGACGGTCACACCGGGCGCGAAGACGACGTAGGCCTCGACCATGCAGTCGCGTCCGAGTGCGGTATCATGGGCCATCATGACGGTGTCGGGGGCGGTCAGGATCGCGCCGTCTTCCAGTGCGGCTGCCCGCGCGTGGGTCTGGAACAGGGCTTCGGCCCTGACCAGTTCGGCACGGGAATTGACGCCCAGTGTTTCGGCCTCGTCGCAGCGCACGACGCCGGCGGTCAGCCCGCGTGCACGGGCGATTTCAACGATATCGGTCAGGTAGTATTCGCCGGATGCGTTGTCGTTGCCGACCGCTTCGATCAGATCGAAAAGCGTTGCGGCATCCGCCGCCACCACGCCCGAATTGCACAGGGTAACGGCGCGGGTGGCTTCGTCGGCGTCCTTGAATTCGACGATGCGTTCCAGCACGTCGCCCTGCGCGACAAGCCGTCCGTAGCGTCCGGGGTCGGCGGCCTCGAATCCCAGAACCACGACGTCATGGGTCGCCCGTGCCGCAAGAATGGCTTCAAGCGTCTCGGGGCGAATGAAAGGGGTGTCGCCGTAAAGCACGATGGCGTCGCCGTCGAAGCCGTTAAGCGCCGGGCGGGCTTGTGCGACGGCATGGGCCGTGCCCAATTGCTGTTCCTGCCGGACGACCTGCACATCTGGGTCCCAGTCCTTCGCGGCAGCTTCCACCAGACCCGCCTGATGCCCCGCGACGACGATCTGCCGCTCGGGATCCAGCGTCGCACCGGCCTTCATGGCATGCACGAGCATGGGCGCGCCTCCGATGGGATGCAAAACCTTGGGCAGGTCCGACTCCATGCGCGAGCCTTTGCCCGCGCCCAAAACGATCAAAGCGTTTGCCATGTCTGCCTGCTACCCAGTTCACTTTTGCGAGGGGTTGTATTCGCTTTTCATGCCGACACAAGCCACAGGGCTTCACTTCGCCCTACACCACGTTACAACATGGGGAAAATGAGGGGCCCATGCGGACAGTCATCTTTGATCTCGACGGCACTTTGGCCGACACCAGCGGCGATCTTTTGTCCGCCGCAAATGCCTGCTTCCGGGATCTGGGGCTTGGCGATCTTCTGACGCTTGAGCGCGATGCGGGCGTCGCGCTCAAGGGCGGGCGGGCCATGCTGCGGCGTGGGTTCGAACGCAGCGGAAGCCACGGCGAGGATGAGGTCGACCGGCAATATGCGCGACTGCTGGATCATTACGATCAGGCGATCGATACCCATACCATTCTCTATCCCGGCGCGATGGAGGCGGTGCTGCATCTCAAGTCACAGGGGTACGCTGTCGCGATCTGCACCAACAAGCCCGAAGCTTTGGCGGTCAAGCTGTTGACACGCATGGGTATTCTTGACGAATTCGCCGCCATGCTGGGGGCGGATACGCTGATGGTGCGCAAGCCCGACCCCGAACACCTGCGCGAAACCGCGCGGCGCGCCGGTGGCAACCCCGACCGGATGGTGCTGATCGGCGATACCGAGACGGACCACAGCACCGCGCGCAATGCCGGATGCCCGTCGATCCTTGTAAGCTTTGGCCCCGGCGGGGGGGATGACGTGGTGGCACTGGCACCCGATGCGCTGATCGGCCATTTCGACGAATTGCCTGCAGCCGTCACGCGCTTGATTGGCTGAAAAACGCATTGACCGGCGGGCAGGGGGACGGGACAGTCGCGCCATGACAGAGGTTTTCACCGGTAGCTTCACCCAGCAGGAACCGATTCCCGAGGACGGGATCGCCGCAGCCTTGGCCGTGATGCGCCACGGACGGCTGCACCGCTACAACACGGCGCAAGGCGAGGTATCCGAGACGGCACTGCTGGAAGAGGAATTTGCCGCCTCGGTTGGCGCACCCTTTTGTCTGGCTGTCGCTTCGGGTGGTTATGCGCTGTCCACGGCCTTGCGGGCCTGCGGCGTCGGGGCGGGCGAGCCTGTGCTGACCAACGCCTTCACGCTGGCGCCGGTGCCGGGGGCGATTGCCAGCGGCGGCGCGGTTCCCGTCTTTGTCGGTGTGACCGAGGATCTGACGCTTGATCTGGACGATCTGAAGGACAAGCTGGGGCAGGCGCGCGTGCTGATGCTGTCGCACATGCGCGGGCATCTGTGTGACATGGACCGGCTGATGACACTGTGCGATGCGGCGGGTGTCACCGTGATCGAGGATTGCGCCCATACGATGGGGGCCACGTGGAACGGCACTCCGTCCGGCCGGTTCGGGCGTTTCGGCTGCTATTCGACCCAGACCTACAAGCACATCAACTCGGGCGAGGGCGGGTTGCTGGTGTCGAATGATGCCGAAGCAATGGCCCGCGCCATCGTCCTTTCGGGCAGCTACATGCTGTTCGACCGTCACCGTGCAGCACCGCCCGTCGACGCCTTTGGCGACATCAAGTACCAGACGCCCAACATTTCGGGGCGGATGGACAACCTGCGGGCTGCGATCCTGCGTCCGCAGCTACGCGATCTTTCGCGTCAGGCGGCGCGGTGGAATGCGCGGTATGCGATTCTTGCGGAAAATCTGCGAAACCTGCCCGGCCTCAGGCTGCCCCACCGGCCAGAGGCCGAGGGCTATGTCGCCTCGTCCTTCCAGTTCCTGCTGCTCGACCGTCAACCGACCGAGATACAGGCATTTCTGGCCGCCTGTGCGACGCGGGGTGTCGAATTGAAGTGGTTCGGCGGCGCCGAGCCTGCGGGCTTCACCTCGCGCTATGACAGCTGGCGCTATGTCGCGGCGGACCCGATGCCCGTGACGGATCGCATTCTGGCAGGCATCATCGACATGCGCCTGCCGCTGACTTTCAGCGAAGAGGATTGCGCGACCATCGCCCGCATCCTGGCTGACGAGGTCATGCGCCTGCGCTAGAATGTCACGTCATATCGTGCCGTGCAGGGTGAAAGGATGCCCCAGACCATCAAGGACAGTATCGATACCGATCTTTGATTGGCCGCTGCGCTGAAAAGGAACAACGACCGTTGAAACGCTGGACACTTTTCCTGCCTGTTGCCGCGCTGACGGTGTTTGCCGGTTATCTTGGCATGCGGATGGGGCAACCACCCAGCGAAACCGCGATCCTGGAACGGTCCGCCGCCCTTTATCTCAGCCGTGCGCCCGAAGGGGCCAGTGCCACGGATTGCGCCGGGCGACCGGGCGAGCCGCCGGTGCGGATCGTGGTGACCTGTGTGCATCCCAACGGTGCGCTTTTCGAAATCATGGTGAACGCCCGCGGACAGCCGGTCTTTCATAGACGACTGGATGACCCGTCAGCATGAGTCTAAAGTTCCGTTCGGCCCTCACGCGTGCCGCGCCGGAGACCCTGGTTTTTACTTATCTTGCCGAGGTTGCCCACCTTGCCTTGGTTGACCGTCTTGGCCCTGCGGGGTAAACGGTAGGCCGACCAGCGTGACAAAGGGGCCATCCGTGCAAGATCTTGCCGTCCAGTATCTGCCGATCATGATCTTTCTGGGCCTTGCCATCGCGCTGGGTCTTATCCTTATCGGGGCGGCCGCCCTTGTGGCTGTCCGTAACCCAGACCCGGAAAAAGTCAGCGCTTATGAGTGCGGGTTCAACGCTTTCGATGACGCCCGGATGAAGTTCGACGTGCGGTTCTACCTCGTTGCGATCCTGTTCATCATTTTCGATCTGGAAGTCGCGTTCCTTTTCCCTTGGGCGGTGGCGTTTCAGGACATTTCGGTGACGGCATTCTGGTCGATGATGGTCTTTCTGGGCGTGCTGACGATCGGCTTTGCCTATGAATGGAAGAAGGGCGCGCTTGATTGGGAGTGATCCCGAAACGCCCGAACCCACCGACAGAACGAACGGGCCGTCATCATGATGGCCTTTTTGCTGGCATTCTGACGCAAGTTTGAAGGTCTGCGCGGCTGTCTGTCGCCTTGACCTTCGCGAGGGCGGGGCATACTCCACAGAGGCGGGGCAAACGCTGCCCGACCAAGACAAGGGAGCCTTCCTCATGGGTATCGCCACCGGAGTGAATGACGCTGGACCCGACCGCGAGGTCGCGACTCAGACACTGAACCGCGAATTGCAGGACAAGGGGTTTCTTGTCACCTCGACCGCCGACATCGTGAACTGGGCGCGCACCGGCAGCCTGCACTGGATGACATTCGGTCTGGCCTGCTGTGCTGTCGAGATGATGCACACCTCGATGCCGCGCTACGATCTTGAACGCTTTGGCACCGCGCCGCGCGCATCGCCGCGCCAGTCGGACCTGATGATCGTCGCGGGCACGCTGACCAACAAGATGGCCCCGGCGCTGCGCAAGGTCTACGACCAGATGCCGGAACCACGCTACGTGATCTCGATGGGTTCGTGCGCCAACGGTGGCGGTTATTACCACTACAGTTACTCCGTCGTGCGCGGATGTGACCGGATCGTTCCCGTGGACGTCTATGTGCCGGGCTGCCCGCCAACAGCCGAGGCGCTGCTTTACGGCATATTGCAGCTGCAACGCAAAATCCGCCGCACCGGCACTATCGTCCGCTAGGAGGATCCCATGTCTGACGCATTGCACGAACTCGGCACGCATCTGGAACTCAAGCGCAACGATTGCGTTCTGGGCTGGGACGTGGCGCATGACGAGCTGAATGTCACCGTCTCGCTGTCGAACCTTGCCGGGTTCGTCGAATTCCTCAAGACGGACGCCAACTGCCTTTTCAACTCGCTGGTCGACATCACGGCGGTCGACTATCCCGCCCGCGCGAAACGGTTCGATGTCGTCTATCACTTCCTGTCGATGTACCAGAACCACCGTATCCGCCTGCGCGTGCAGGTGCGCGAGGAAGACATGGTGCCGTCGATCATCGATGTGCATCCATCGGCCAACTGGTTCGAGCGCGAGGTCTTCGACATGTTCGGAATCCTGTTTTCCGGCCACCCTGACCTGCGCCGCATCCTGACCGACTACGGTTTTCGCGGCCATCCCCTGCGCAAGGATTTCCCCACCACTGGCTACACCGAAGTGCGCTATGACGAAGTGCAGAAGCGCGTCGTCTACGAGCCGGTCAGCCTTGTTCAGGAATACCGTCAGTTCGATTTCATGTCGCCCTGGGAAGGGGCCGACTACATCCTGCCGGGCGACGACAAGGCCAAGGAAGAGGCGAAGGGATAGGGCGCGATGCCTGCTGACCCTGTCATTCTTTATGGAATGGGTGCGACGAAGGCCGGGACAAGCTGGCTTTACCGTCATTTGCACGACCACCCCGAGGTGGCGATGCGGGCGATAAAGGAAGCCCATTACTGGGACACTTTCAACGAACCCCGTCGTTCCGACCAGTTGCATGCCTTCGGGAACCGCTTGAAGGAATTGCAAAAAGGACTGTCGGCTGCGGATGCCGCAGGCGAACAGTGGCGCGTCCGCAATCACCAGCGCCGGATCGACGACATGGAACGTCTGATTGCGCTGTTGCGCGCGGATCGCACGGACGACAGCGGGTATCTGGCCTGGCTCATCAAGGGCACCGGCGACGCC
>Ga0307966_1000418_pt1 | contig 35513 bp, 25 predicted proteins | sample OrgLakmetagen646_FD_203141 | JGI IMG/M metagenome (GOLD analysis project Ga0307966, IMG submission 203141) | Saline water microbial communities from Organic Lake, Antarctica - #646 | ecosystem: Environmental > Aquatic > Non-marine Saline and Alkaline > Saline | place: Antarctica: Organic Lake... | reverse complement strand
ATCGCAAGGTTAACTCCCAGATCCAGATCGGCAAGCTGTTTGATCTGCTTTGTTAAGCCCACGGTTGATATTGTGATCCGCTTGGGGGAGAGGTCCATGCCCAGAGGATTAGAGATGATTCGGGCGGATTCCACAACTGCCTTAAAGTTATGCATCGGCTCACCCATGCCCATGTAAACAATGTTGGTAATCTTTTTCCCGAATTTTTCTTCGGAAACTTCATTAATAATCTGTACCTGGTCTACAATTTCGCCGTGGGTCAGATTTCTGAAGAACCCCATTTTTCCTGTTGCACAGAACGAGCACCCAAACATACAGCCAACCTGCGAAGATACACATACCGTAAGCCGGTTTGCTGCACCGTCGGGATAAAAATCAGGTATTAGTACGGCCTCAACTTTATACTCCTCGGGACCGTCGAGCTGAAACAAAAATTTGATCGTCCCGTCTTTCGATTCTTGTTGGCTGTGGATAGAGATACGTCTGACCTGCGCAATATCGTCAAGTTTTGAGCGCAGATCCTTTGACAGGTTGGTCATCTCCTCAAACGATGATGCTCCTTTCTGGTAGAGCCACTGGTAGAGTTGATCAGCCCGATAACCCATCAGGCCGAGTTCATCGGTAAACTCATTCAGTTCGTCAGTTGTGAGAGATTTAAGGTCTGTTTTTGTCGCTACATTCAGTTCTTTTTCCATGGCCTGAAGATACAAACTATTGTATGGAAACTACAGCCGGTCAAAAGTTGATTTTAAAGCAGTCTCTGGCATGAAATGTTTACATATCTTCATCCTGAGACTCCAGCATGGCTGTCACAGCCGCCAGTAAAACGTCTTTGTCAATTCTCTGTCTGTAATCCGGGTTTACATATTGAAATTCGATGATCCCCTCATTGTTTGACAGATAAACTGCTGGTGCCGGCAGAAGATGGTGATCCAGGCCGGATCGCTCTTCAAGGTCCATACCGTTAGATTTATAACGCTGATAGGTTTCATCGTCGAGGCGGAATGCAATTCCAAATGCTTTTGATGCTTCCATCGTACTGTCTGATAAAAGTGTATAGTCCATATTCACATCGCTCATAGACATGCGTAAGAATTCAGGCCTGTCCGGACTCACTGCAACAATATTAATCCCCATCTCATAAAGCTGATCTTCTATTGATGACAGCTGCGCGAGTTCTGCAGAACAAAACGGACACCAGCCCCCGCGATAAAATACAAACAACGTATTTTCAGAACTCTCATCCCGCAGATTAATGGGGTCATTTTGGTGATTTTGTAGTGTGATGTCAGGAATGGATTCGCCAATTAACAGTGGTTGCACATCCATTGCGGTGTCAGGAATGTCATCTGAATTGGTATCCGCTGGCGGAGGAGTTCTGCAGGCACTTACTATGAGTGACGCGAGCAGTAAAAAGAACAGAGGCTTCATATATTCGGGGGATTTCTTGAAGAAAATAAGAAGTAAGAATAACGAACTGCTGACTCAATGGAGTCACAAAAACGTAACATCCGGCTGGATGTTAAAACCTTGGATTGACGATATTGTTGTAAATCGAACCAAACGTATAGGAGAGGCCGAATGATATTGAGTAGTCGTAGGATGTTGGTCGTTGTGTACCGCGAATAATGTTATCGGGGTCATTTGGATCGATATCTGCCTCAAGTGAAAGCTGATCCTGGATAATTCTGTAACGTCCGGATAGCCGGACTGACAACCCCCGTATTACCCGAACGTTAAACGACGGGTTTACCTCAAACCGGTTAATGGAGGAGTCGTGGAAAAAGTGCATGCCTGACAAACGTATATCAATACGGCCCCAGCGCTGGTCGTATCTCAGCCGGGTGCTTAGCTCCTGAGACATGATGGTTTCAGAATCCTTCAAAAATACAGTTGTATTGAAGTAGCGACGATACATGGGCGTTATTTGGTATTGAACAATAAACCGTCGCTGCTGAAACTCGTCGTATGGAAAGAAACTATATTCTATCGCAGGCGCGATGTACGTACTCAGGGCGATGTTACCCGTACGTGAAAAGCTCGCTCTTGAAAAGAGTGCAACAGTTGACCGTTCCGTGAGACTGTAACCGATCATTCCCCAATACTCTCCCCAGTCGCGGTTTACATCTAGAGTTTCATCGCTGACTTCAATCGTTCTGCGCCGGAGCTCACCGCGAACACGCGCACGAATCTTCCAGGTATTGGTGGTGCGTTCAGCCTCGAACCCGCTGTAGAGACCAAAGTTGCTTTCTGAGGCCTGGCCGTTCAGGTTGGAGCTCACATTCATATCGAAAATCCAGTTATTCCATGGATCCTCTGCCTCTTCGGTACCGGCTATATCATCGTCAGGTGCCTCGTAAAAAATGTCGAGTGATTCAAGGGCAACTGATCCGGTTACGTATGGTATCAGTCCGATTTTAATATACCTGTTCAGTCCGATTCGCCGCTCATCACTGGTGTCGGAGCTTGGTGAGCTATACCTAAGCGTATCAACCCGCCCGCTTTCGGTACCGATTTCAGAAAAGATAAGTGTGTATTCACGGCCGCCCCCACCGGTCCGCTGATCCTTTATATCCAGATAGATCGATGCATCTTCCTGATCCCGTACGTAATTAACAAATGTAATATTTGTTCGGATATATGTAACATCGCAGGAGTTGCAGTCAAGAAATACGCTTGGAATTGGATCCAGCGATGAACCACCAGACTGGCCATTTACAGCATGCGCCCAGCTAAATAAAATAAAAAGCAAAAAACCGGCCGTAGTTCGGATCACAAATACAGAAACTGGTTGTTAAGGGTAATTGTTATAATTTTTAAAAATAATCATTTCAACCTTTGAAATACCAATTAAAACCCGTCTTTATTATTAAGCTGTTGATCTTCAAAAACGGTCTTTACGCCATTTTACACCGAGGTTAGGATTTGTGTGCGTGAGTCGGTAGTTTTTGGTGCAATTTTTAAAAAGTAAAAAAACAGCCCGTGAAGTTTTTAGGATCTCAGCTTTCCTATTTTTTTGCTAACCGACGCACACGAACAAATGTGCGGAAACTGCTGAAGTTTCTGGCACTTCTTTTTGTTATGTACGCCGTGTATTCGGTACTATTTCACTATATAGCACTGTACGAGGGGCAAAATCACTCGTGGGTTACCGGGTTCTATTGGGTATTGGTAACGATGTCTACCCTTGGGTTTGGTGATATTGTTTTTTCAACAGATCTCGGGCGTGCATTTTCAATGCTCGTGCTCTTTTCAGGCGTACTATTTCTATTGGTGATGCTCCCCTTTACGTTTATTGAGTTCTTTTACGCCCCGTGGATGAAGGCACACAATGAAGCCAAAGCACCCAAAAGGCTTGATGATGACATAAGCGATCACATCATTATTTCACACTTTAATCCTATTGCTGAGGCATTAATAAAAAAGCTTGTTGCCTATAAAATCGAGTATGCTATTATTGAGCCGGATCTGCAAAAAGCTCTCGAACTTGCGGATTTGGACTACAACGTGGTTAATCTTGATCCCACAGATTTTGATACGTATGGCAAGCTTCAAATCAATAAGGCGTCACTGATTGTAGCCTCAGGAACGGATACCGTGAATACGAACATCACATTTACTGTTCGTGAGTATAATCCAAACGTGAAAATTGTATCGATGGCGGCATCTTTGGATTCAGTTGATATTCTTAAGCTGGCTGGTGCTAACCATGTGATTCATATGGGCGAGGTGCTCGGGCGATCGCTTGCCAGACGAACTCTGGGAGGTAATGCAAGGGTTCACGTCATTGGCCACATGGACGAACTGGTGATTGGGGAAGCCGTGGTCAAGGAAACACCATTGATTGGAAAGACACTTCGCGAAAGTAAGCTGCGTGAGGCTACAGGTGTGATGGTTGTTGGTATATGGGAGAGGGGGAAATTCACCCAGCCGCTGCCTGATTCTGTGATTACCGAGCAGTCTGTACTTGTACTGGCCGGTTCAGTTGACCAGATGAGAAACTATGATGAACTGGTTAGTATATATCATGTGTCGGATAAACCGGTCATCATTATCGGAGCCGGCAGAGTTGGACGAGCTGCGGCAAAATCTCTGGAAGATCGTCAAATTGATTACTGGATTATCGATAAGAACCCGGAGCGAATCAAAGAAAAAGAGAACTATATATTAGGTGATGCAGCCGATCACAGCGTGTTGAAAAGAGCCGGAATCGGAGAGGCGCATACTGCGCTAATTACCACCCATAGCGATGATATGAATATCTATCTGACGATTTACTGCCGGCAGCTATGTCCGAGTATTGAAATTGTCAGCAGAGCCAACTTCGAGAAAAATGTAAACACTTTACATCGTGCCGGCGCAGATTTTGTCATGTCGTATACCTCGATGGGCGCCAACTCAATATTTAATATTCTGGAGGGGCAGGATGTGCTTGTTCTTGCAGAGGGACTCAACATTTTTAGTCATAAGGTAAACGAGAATCTTGCAGGTAAATCTCTGATTCAGTCCGACATACGGAAAGACACCGGATGCTCTGTTATGGCTGTTAAAGGGGCAGATAAAATGGAGGCGGGCCCTGAGCCAAACCGGGTTCTGGAGATAGGTGAAGAGCTTATTTTGATAGGGTCGCCCGAAGGCGAATCTCATTTTAGCAGTAAGTATGAGAAGAAGACAATTAATTCTGCCAGAACCAGGGCGTAAATATCACGAGAACGGTAAAAAGTTCTAGGCGTCCAATCATCATGAGAACCAGCAGCAGCCATTTCCCGATGTAAGGTACCCCTGCAAAATTATCTGTTGGCCCAAAGTCTCCCCATGCCGGTCCGATGTTTCCAAGGCTTGCAATACTTGCTCCCATAGACGAAATGAGATCATACCCCAAAAAGCTCATAAAGAGAGAGCCAAATGCAAATATGAGAAAATAGAGCAGGAAGAACCCGATGATTGTTTTGAGTATCGAAGCCTCAATAACACGTTTTCCGACTCTCACAGGAAGCACCGCCTGAGGATGAATAATTTGTTTAAATTCACGGCCAATACTTTTTGCAATAATCATCAGCCGGATCATCTTAATTCCGCCGCCGGTTGATCCTGCACACCCCCCTGTAAAAAAGAGAATAAATAGCAGGAAAGAGGTGAACGGCATCCAGAGTGCGTAATCGTATGTACCAAACCCGGTGGTCGACATAATCGATACCACCTGAAAACTACCGTACCTTAAAGCGTCACCGAGCGACTGATTATCTATGAGCCATAAGCCGCCTGAAATAGCAATAATAAAAATAGCAGTGATGAGGCTGTAAAACCGGATTTCCCTGTTGTTCAAAAAGCTTTTCGAATCACCGGTAAAAAGCCGGTAGTGCATTGCAAAGTTGATACCGGCCAGAAACATGAATACCGTGATAATTATGTCAATATAGACCGAGTCGAAGCCGGCTACAGAATTATTGAGATTTGAAAACCCACCTGTTGCAAGTGTTGAAAACGCATGGTTAATGGCGTCAAACCAATCCATTGAAGGGTGAGCCCAGAGCATTAAAAACTGGGCGCCTGTTAACCCGATGTAGACTGTCCAAAGCAAAAATGCTGTCTCCTGAATGCGTGGAGTTAGCTTATCAGATGTTGACCCGGAGTATTCGGCCTGATAAAGTTCCATGCCGCCAATTCCCAACAGCGGCAACAGAGCGAGTGTTAAAACAATAATACCCATCCCGCCAAGCCAATGAAGCAGGGATCGCCAGAAGAGTAGACTGTTGTCAAGATCTTCTATTTGTGGATTTTGAATACCGTCGCTGGTTACGCCTCCAAGAATGGTGGCTCCAGTGGTGCTAAGGCCACTCATGGCTTCAAAAACAGCATCGGTATAACTCTCCAAAGCTCCTGAAATGACAAATGGGAATGCTCCCACCAATGAACCGAGAAACCACGCCAGTGTGACGATCAGAAACGCTTCACGCATTCTGAGTTCTTCCCTGGGGCGAAACGCCCAAAAGAAGCCTGCGCCTAAAGCCATCGCGCCGCCCGCAGTAATCAGAAAAGCACTCCAGGAGGGTTCTCCATAAATGAGGGCAATTATGGCGGGGATGACCATTGAAGACCCGAGAAAGAATATAAGGCCGCCTAAAATACCTGAGACCAGTCGTATATCAATTCGGGGTCGGTTCTTGTTATATTCGAGACTTTCAATCATTAAAAGAGCTGATCTACTTTTTCAATTGCTCTTGGAAGAGCAAGGATAATAACCCGGTCGCCTTTCTGTATTATTGAATCACCCACGGCAATTTCCACATCCCCGTTGTGTAGAATTCCGCCTAGCACAACACCTTCGGGTAGCGATAGGTCCCGAATTGGCACATCCAGCATTTTGCAGTTTTTACCCGCGACCACTTCAATAATTTCAGCTTTTATACCCTGCAGTGCTTTTACGGTAAGCATCATACCCTGACGGATTTGCCGGTGTATTTCATCCGATGCCGATGCTTTTACGTTTACGATTGCATCTATTCCAATCGTTTGACTTAGGGGTACGTATTGCGTTTTAGACACGAGGGCAACGGTTTTCTTTACCTCGAGATGCTTTGCCATCAGGCATGAAATTATATTCGACTCCTCATCGTCCGTAACGGAAATAAAAGCATCCATCTCTTGAATTCCCTCGATCACCAACAAATTGGGATCTGTAGGATCGCCGTTTAATACAAGGATATCCCGATTACTGTTTGCGATCTTTGTGGCGACATCTTCATCGGGTTCAATGAGTTTAATCTGCCATTTTTGCTTGTCGTTACACATTTTTTTGGCCAGTAGGCGACCCACTTCACTACCGCCGGCAATCATCACTCTCCTGAGAGCCTTGTTATCGTGGCCGGTAACTGAGATGAGTCGTTTCAGATGCTCTGTTTTTGTAACAAAGAACGCATGATCATTGGGCTTGAGAATACTGCTGCCACGCGGAATAATGGTTCCACCGCGACGGGATATAGCGACCACTCGTGACTGGAGATCATCAAAATCAGCTGACAGTTCACTAAGGGGTTTATTCGTTACTTTTGAACCCTGTTCAATCCTTAACCCTACCATCTGCAGCCGGTCATCGGCAAGAGATACAATGTCACTTGCGGAGGCTCTTTTAACCAACAGGTGAATCTCCGAAGCTGCAGTCTCTTCAGGGTGAATTAAAACATCAATTCCAAGTTCTGAGGGAGAGAGGGGGGAATCAGTCTGCGAGAGTTCATCATTCCGAACGCGTGCAATTGCTTTACTCACGCCAAGCCGTTTTGCCATCATGGAGGCGATGATATTCACTTCATCCACACTGGTCACAGCAATCATGAGGTCTGAACTCTTTACACCGGCTTCTACAAGAGAATTTGGTGAAGTGGCGTTACCCTCAACCGTAAGTACATCAAGGTTTTGGATTACTCTTTGCAAACAGGATTGGCGTTGATCAAGAATGGTTACATCATGGTGTTCTTCGGACAAAACTTTTCCAAGTTCGTAACCTACCTCTCCGGCACCGGCGATAAGAATTTTCAATATGGGGTATTAATTTCTTTTCAACAGAACAGCAAAGTTAGCATTCTTTTGGTAGAAAAGAAACATCAGGCATAGTTGGCTAAAAGTTGGCGACACTCTTCATCAAGTATATTTCCAGCCACATAAACCGGGTTGATACTGTTTTTGGACAAGCTGCTGGCTCTTAACTGAATCTGTCCGAGAAACTGTGAAATCGTTGGGATATCACACCCGTAAAACAGTGCGTCAATCTTTGCCCAGATGGAGGCGCTCATGCACATAGGGCAGGGTTCGCAGGTTGTGTAGAGCGTGAAACCAGAGAGATTTGTTTTTTTGAGATGCTCCCCGAGTTTGCGGATTGCCATAATCTCTGCATGCGCCGTTGGGTCATTCAGCTCCGCAGTTTGATTGGCCGCCGTTACAAATAGCTGATCTCCCATCGCGAGTGCCGCGCCGAACGGGGTTTGATGCTTGTCGGCAATCTCAATTGCTGCTCTCATGTGGGGAATATGTGGTTTCATGGGTCAGGGTTCAGGGAACAAGGTACAAGGTTCGAGGTGCAAGGCTCAGGGTTCAGGGCTGAGGTAGAATATAGTGGATTTTCTGTGTAGGGAATCTTGAGTTTTAGGCTCATATGCATGTAAACACTAATTGAAAATCATTGGCATGAGTTACAAAAAGTTAAAAATCTGGCAATTAGCAAAAGAGCTTTCTGTTGATGTACATGAAATGACAATGAATCTTCCAAAGTTCGAATTCTATGAAACGGGTAGTCAAATCAGAAGATCATCTAAATCTATTCGTTCAAATATTGTTAAAGGTTATGGACGGAGGAGATATAAATCAGATTTCATAAGGTTTCTGGTTTACGCCCATTCATCAGTTGATGAAACTCGAGATCACCTTGAAACACTTTTTGAAACAAAATCTTTAACGGACAAAGCTAAATTCGAAAAAAATCAAGATGAATTGGATCAAACCGGAAAGATGATCTACAGATATATTCAAAGTGTAGAAAACCGAAAAGACTAAAATACCATTTTTCCTGAACCCTGAACCCTGAACCCTGAACCCTGAACCCTGAACCCTGAACCCTGAACCCTGAACCCTGAACCCTGAACCTTGCCCTCAATTCAGACGCTTACAGGATTCCGCGAAATACGCGCGGAAACGCTGTCAGGTCTTTAAACTTGTACCCTGTACCCTGTACCCTGTACCTTGCGCCTTGAACCCTGCACCCTGAATCTTACTTCAAATGCCGGTTCAAATAGCTGGTATATACCTGGTGCAGCAGCAGGTAACTCTGCTGGTTGTATGCCACACCATGCGCGCCCGGAGGATAAATTCTGACATCGATATCTTTTCCGGCGTTGGTAAATGCGGTTAGCATCTGCATCGTATTTTGAATATGTACATTCTCATCCATAGAAGAGTGTGCAACGAGCATATCTCCCTCCAGCTTTTCTACATGAGCCATGACAGAGCTGTTGTGATATCCTTCTCGATTTTCCTCCAAAAGGCCCATATAGCGCTCCGTGTAAATGGTGTCGTACAGTTTCCAGTCGGTGACAGGAGCGCCAACCAGCCCTACGTCAAATACATCCGGATGGAGAAGCATAGAGAGGGCAGCCATATAGCCGCCGTAACTATGGCCTCGTATTGCTATATTATTTGAGTCAATCCAGTCATTTGAAGCAAGGTACATTGCCGTTTCAGCAAAGTCGGCCGCTTCGTATTCACCCAGGTTTTCGTATACCGCTTTTTCGAACTCTTTACCATAGCCGCCACTTCCGCGATTATTTACATTGGCAATTATATACCCTTGCTGAGCGAGATATTGAGCCCATGGATTTGTTTCAAACTGATTGTAAACACCCTGAGATCCCGGCCCGCCATAGATCATCATGATGAGCGTGTAGGTGCTGTCAGGAGAAAAATTTGGCGGGCGGACCATATATCCGTCCAGCTCAACCCCGGAGCTTGACGTAAATGAAAATAGCTCCCGGGGTGAATAGTGGTATTTGGTGATATATTCTTGTACAGGTTCATTATTTACAAGCTCTCTGAGCAGTCTGCCGCCATCCTCAGTTGACCTGAGATCAACTTGGGTTGGGGTTTCGGTATTTGACCAGGTGTCAATGAAATAACGGCCGTCGGTGCCCATGCTAAAGGAATGATTTCCAGGGTCTTCCGTATGCTGCTGCTTGTCTGAGCCATCAAACGAAATTGAATAAAGATGTCGTTCGAGTGGACTTACCTCTGTAGATTCGTAATAGATCTGCTCGTTCTCGGAGTTTATTGCAAATACATTTGTCACCTCCCATTCTCCGTCCGTCACCTGGTTGATGAGGCCACCATCGTAATTATAGCGGTAGAGGTGTCTGAAGCCGTTACGATCAGATATCCACATGAACTCTTCACGGTCATTTGGGAAAAAGAGATAGTCATCTATTCCTGCTGAAAAGCTAAAGACACTGATCCATCCATCGACACTCGACTCCTCCATAATCAGCTCGCCAGACCCATCAGTTACATCATGAAAAAACAGTTTTAGCTCACTTTGCTGGCGGTTTGTCCAAACAACAGCAAGTTCATCTTCGTTGCTGGTCCAGTAAAGCCGGGGTATAAGCCCGCTGCCAATATCTACGTTCATCCACCGCTTGTTACCCGTTTCCGTATCAAGAACTCCAATTTTCACAACAGGGTTTTCGGCGCCGACTTTAGGGTACGGAATATTTGTGTACTCAGGATAGCTGCCTTCATAATCAGTAGACTCAAACCGTCTGACGTGATCTTCATCACTTTGCCAGAACGCAATATACCGGCTGTCATGCGACCACTTCCATGCCTGGACAAGGCCAAACTCTTCTTCGTACACCCACCCGAACCGGCCGTTGAAAAGATTCTCGGCTGAGTCGAACGTGAGCTGTGTCTCTTCACCGGAGTCAAGATCAAAGGTGAACATTTCTCCATTCCTGTGGTAGCCCACTTTCTGTCCGTCGGGCGAAAGTTCAGCTGTAAATGCATCTTCAGCGATCAGTTCAAGTGTGCCGTCTTCAATAGAATAATAGTAATAGTCTGAATTGCCGGAATAGCGCCATATTGGTGTAAAATTGGTTTGAAAGACCAGGTATCGAAAGTCAGCCGACCATTCAAAAGACCGGAATTGAAACGGTTCACCGCTACCAGGAAATGTCTGTTCACTACTGTCAAACAACAGTTCATCAGTTTCATTTGATGGATTATAGGCCCGTATTTCAGACGATCCCGTTTCAGTATCCTGAACCATGTAGGAATAACGTGCCCCGCCTTCAATCCACTGCACGTTCTGCGGGCCTCGCTCGCCGGATAACTCTCCACCCGAGAAAAGAGCATGCTGCAGGCTTCGATATTGAAGTGGTTCATCCTGAGCTTGTGCCTGTACAGACACAGACATTAGTATTAGAATTGTGATCGGCAGAAGTAAGCATTTATTCATAAATACACGCATGACGGATATTAAGATTAATTGATACATATTTCTCAACGTGAGACAGCAATAGAACGTGCTCACAAGAAATGAAATTCTGCAATCAGATTGAAATGGAAGATCTGATGCTGCACAAAAACCCATGCATAATGCTGTTGACCTGAGTTCGATTACAAAAAACGAATGCAAAAGTCTTCCGTCGGCTGATGGAGAGATTTTCCCCAGTGGATGCCTTCGGCGAGAGGGGTGTTCATCGGTTTTTTCAAAATTCTGATAAACATCGCCACTTGAGGCTGTCCAAAACGTGAATTTGCCAGTAACCAAGCTTAAATAATTTAGACATTTAATCCCTCTCTATTAGATAGAGAGGGATATAGGGTGAGTCGGGATAAACATCCTAAATTATTTAATCGGAATAGTTGCCAGTAAAACTTTTTTGGACAGCCTTGCTATCAATAAATTGATTTATTATTCAAACTCAGGCTGTAGGTAAGTTTCGGCATGCAGATTGATCAGATTAATGCCAGAGAAGCCGGAGTCCGTTCAGCACAACAAGCAGCGTGCTTCCTTCGTGGCCAACCACTCCAAGCGTCAATGGCAGGTCAATCAGAAATACACCGAGCAGCAGGATGAGTATCACGGATAAACTGAAAATGATATTTTGCCACACAACTTTTTTTGACTGTCGGGAGAGCTCCAGCAGATAGGGTAGTTTTGTGAGATCATCACCCATCAGAACAATATCTGCCGTTTCAAGAGCAACATCGGTACCGGCTGCGCCCATGGCGATGCCCAGGTCACTTACGGCCAGGGCGGGAGCGTCGTTAACTCCATCGCCAATCATTGCCACCATCCCGTTCTTTTTCATTTCTTCAATTTTATCGACTTTTTGATCAGGCAGCAATTCTGCGTAGACGTTATCTATATCGAGTTCAGATGCAATGGCATTGGCTACTCCGTGATTGTCTCCGGTAAGCATTGCAATATTTTTAATGCCCAGTTTTCGAAGCTTCTGAATTGTCTCGAAAGCTTTTGGACGAACTTTATCGGCAAGAGCGACCAATCCGGTGGGAACTCCATCTTCTGTGACATATACGACGGTATTTCCTGAATTGCGAAGTTCGGTTGCTTTCTGGATAAGTATATCGGCCCATTTATCCATCGCATCTTCAAACAGTTTATCATTCCCCACCGCCACAGAAGTGCCATTCCACTTTGCCCGAACACCTTTCCCCGGTGATGCCTGCATGCTGTCCACTTTATAAGGGTCAACGCCTAACGTCGATGCTTTAGCAACAATTGCTTCAGCAAGATGGTGCTCAGAGTGAATCTCACAGCCTGCTGCAAGTGCAATCAGGTGTTCAATGTCAGGCTTGTCGGTTGACAGCTGATTGCTTTTATTGTAAAAACTAAGGAGTTCAGTAACCACTGGTTTTCCCTGGGTGAGGGTGCCGGTTTTATCAAAAGCTATAGTGTCGATCCCTACCGTCTGTTCGATATAAGATCCTCCCTTGAACAGAATTCCGTTCTTGGCGCCATTTGCTATCGCAGAGATGATGGAAGCGGGCGTGCTTATGATGAGTGCACAGGGTGAGGCAACGACTAACACGGTCATGGCCCGGTAGAATGTAGGGTCAAACGCCTGATCGAAAACCAGCCATGGAATGAGAATCAATAATATGACACTTAACACCACTGTTACGGCATAAATAGGTTCAAAATTTTCCAGAAAACGCTGTGTTTTGGCTTTGCTTTTTTGGGCGTTTTCTACCAGCTCAATGATCCTTGAGAGAGTGGTGTCTTTCGCAGGTTTTGTCACTTCAATCTCGATCACACCGTTTTCATTTAGAGTAGCGGCAAAAACACTGTCTCCTTTAGCTTTCGATACCGGTATACTTTCGCCGGTAATTGTGGACTGATCCACCGTTGACTCTCCTTTTGAAATGTTGCCGTCGATGGGGATATGCTCTCCGGGTTTTACTATTACAGTATCCCCAACATTGAGTTCCTCTATCGGGACGAGATTTTCAGTTCCGTCACTGTTACGTCGGAGTGCTTGAGAAGGCCTTAGTTCGAGTAGTGAGTTTATGGCGTTTCTGCTTTTTCCTAACGCGTAGTGCTCAAGAGCACCGCTCAGTGAAAACAAAAACAGAAGAATGGCCCCCTCAATCCATGCATCAAGTATGGCGGCACCGATAGCCGCAGTAATCATCAGGAAATCGATATTGATGGAGAGTTTTTTCAAATGCGCGACTGTTTCTTTCAAGCCCTGATAGCCGCCACTCATGTAAGAGAGGATATAGAAATAGATGGAAAGCCAGCCCGGAAGGACAATGGTGAATTCGGCAATTGCGCCTAAGACAAGAGAAATAGCACAGATCGCTGTAAGTAGGATTTCACGAGAATTGCCGGGATGGCTGTGGGGCATTGAATGAGATCTTTAAGATTGAGATACTCAAAAATTAGCTCCTGAAAGATACGAAGATTTCGGGTCAATATCTTTGAAGCCGGAGTTTAATATAGACCATTTAACTCGTTAAATGTCCTGAATAATTTGGTTAAGTAAATAGGTTTAAATCTATCTATAACAATAAGTTACGTCGTTAAATACCGGTCTTTATTATATTATAGAGAGCACTACATATCGTCAACTTTTGCTGATACATCGTCTACCAGATTCTTTGCCTGTTCAGCTGTCGCAGCTTCAGAGTAGATTCGCAACACCGGTTCGGTTCCCGATGGCCTGACGAGCAACCAAGAGCCGTCTGCCAGATGGTGCTTTATGCCGTCGATGAATTCCCTGTTTATCACGTCAATGCCGTTAATCGTGGTTAATTTTCCGGACTCACAGTATTCAATCATCGCCAGTTTTTTGTTCTCTTCGGTGTGGAGATCATTCCGGTAGTAGGCATGATTTCCAAATTCATCAAAGAGCTCACTAACCAGTTCACTGAGTTTTTTTCCGGTTTTTACCAGCATTTCGGTAACCACCAGCCCGATATAAAGTCCGTCCCTTTCTGGAATATGACCTTTAACCGACATACCGCCAGACTCTTCGCCACCTGCCAATACATCCTCCGAGATAATTTTCTCTGCAATATATTTGAATCCTATGGGTGTGGTTTCGATCGGCAAGCCGTACGCTTCAGCCTGTTTGTTTAGCATGTTCGTGGTGGAAAAGGTCTTCACGATTTTACCAGTTAATCCTTTCTCCCGGTTCAGGTATTTAACAAGAAGGCTTAAAATTCTGTGTGAATCGACAAACGCTCCGGTTTCATCAATGAGTCCGACTCTGTCTGCGTCACCGTCGTTGGCTATACCGATCTGGCAGTTATTTTGAGTAATGAATTCTGAGAATTCCTGCAAATTTTTTTCAATCGGTTCAGGTGGTGTACCTTTAAACGATGGGTTTACTTCTGCATGCAACTCAAACACTTGATCGCCCAGTAGCTTTTTGATTGCACCCATGCCTGAACCAAACATGGTGTCATGACCGATCCGAAGGCCGCTTTTTTGAATAGCATCAATATCAATTTTTTGCCTGAGGACGTTCAAATACTGCTCTGTAAGGGAAATTTCACGGATTAAACCCAGCTTTAAATACTCATCGAACCTGCGCACGTCAAGGGAATCATCGTAATCACTAAGCCGCTTCTCAACAGCCGCGACCTGATCAGGAGTTGCAGACCCGCCAAATGGTGCCTTAATCTTATATCCGTTATAGTTTGGGGGATTGTGACTCGCCGTGATTACAATCCCAACGGCATTATAGTGAAGCGCTGCCCAACTGACGGCGGGTGTGGGGGAGATGGATGACGACATACGCACGGGTATCTCCATTGCTGCAAATACAGATGCTATATGTTCAGCAAATTCCCGGCTCATAAACCGGGCATCGTACCCGATGACAACACCATTATTAGTAATCTCTTCATCTGTAATCCATCGTCCTGTAGCCTGAGCGATGACAGAGAGGTTGTCAAAAGTATAATCTTTTGCAATGATAGCACGCCAACCGTCGGTGCCAAATGAGATGTTATTCATGCGAATAGTAGTAACTGGTTAAGAATTTTTGTGAAAGGTACGATACTCAACCTATAGAATCTAATCGGGGATTGTGGAATGATGGGATTCAGTCCATATAAAGCGTTATTTAACCGTGGATTGTACAGTAATATGTTGTGCGACTGTAAGATATGGTCGGTTAGGAAAGTTGTGGAAAACGTAAATTTGATCCATCAAGCATAAAAAACAGCCGGCTTCAAATCATAGGTGTAAAAATATATATGCGCACCTCTAAAAGTAAAAATTATTGAAATCATGAAATTTAAATTAAACAAAGTTATAACTGCTTTTTTTGGAATATTCTTATTAATTGGAGCATTAACTACTCATGATGTACAGGCACAACATCATGAATCTCACAATGAACCTCTTGTGGATGAGTTGAAAACATTACTAAAAAATGACTCATTTAATATCGGGATACTGCTTCAGTCAAAAGCTTATTTCTCATTCAAGGAGGACCATTTTAACCATGGAAGAAGTTTTGGTTTGGGTGCTACCCGACTGAAAATAAACGGAAATGTTGATTCAGGGTACAATTATCTGCTTCAGATGGATTTCCGTAGTAGCCCAAGCGTAATTGATGCGGCCATCGGATACAGAGCATCAGACGGGTTTGGTATTAAGGCGGGACTTCAAAAGCCGGATCTTGGCCTCGACCTACAGCCAAATCCCGGGAAAACAGACTTCATTAACCGGGCACGCATAATAGGCACCATTTTGAATTCACGGGAATTGGGTGCATCAGCGTCCGGCCGGATTGATCAGTTCGACTACACCGTTTCCATCTTTAACGGAACTGGGAGAAGCTTCTCAAATGATGATCGGTTTATGGTTGCGGCGAAGGGTGCATTTACGATTGATCTTGAACATGACGCTTCTATATATATTGGTGCTAATGGTGCACTGAATGGAACAGAAGAGGAAACAATTGGCGACTTTAATCTGGTTACAACTACCAACCGTTTAATTTATGGTGCTTTTGTAGACTATCGGAGCCATAATTGGTTCGCTACTGCCGAACTGTTGATGACAACATTTGAAAGCAACCAGATTCCTGATGATGAAACGATTACCGGTGCATATGTTACAGTAGGAAAACATGTAACTGAAAAAGACAGGCTTCTGGCCAGGTGGGATTATGTTGGCTATAATGAGGTTGATTATAGTTCAGACCTGTTTGTCCTTGGCTGGACTCATCACGCAACATCCGTTATTGAGTTTAAGGTGAATGCGTTGGCTCAATTCGATAACAATGAAGAGTACTTCGGAGTTGTCGGAGAAATCCAGTTTCAGTTTTAAAATCGAATTAAATGGAGCGGTGTGTTTTACCACTCATTTCATCAGGAGCGTGCCTGATGAATCTACGGCTGTTTAAGTCCCTTCTTCATTTGTTTGAGGAAGGGAATTTTTTTATCTCTTCTTTCTTCTTCACGGGTTATATTTATTAGCAAGTTTCCCAGTACGCTTACATGACCTGATCGGGAATGGATTCGTAAACTCACGAATCCATTGATAAACACATTTCACTGATACACCAATAACCTAACAACCTGCAACTCTTTATTTACTTCCCCTGATTCTTCCAGATTACTTTTTTGAGCAATAACCACACGCCGAAGATGACGAGAGGTATACTTAGCCATTGTCCCATATTAAGCGCCCATGTTTCGCCCACATTCGTCTGAGCCAGCTTGGTGTATTCTATCAGGAATCGTCCGGAAAACAACATCACAAGGAATGTTCCAAACAGTGATCCTTCAGGCGGTCTCCGGTCGTACTTTTTGTAAATGGTCAGTAGCACGGCAAGAACAAAGATGCACAAAACTGACTCATACAGCATCGACGGATGCCGTGGGATCATGCGCTCTGCCTGGGTAAGCTGCGGCGATGCTTCAAAAACAACGGCCCAGGGAAGGTCGGTGGCTTTTCCGAGGATTTCGGAATTCATAAAATTACCAATCCGTATAAACATCCCGCCGATAGCAACCCCCGGAACCACCCGGTCAGCCAGCCAGTAAAAGGTTATGCCGGGTGTCTTCATAACGTAGAGGTACATTGCAATAATAATGCCTACCGCAGCCCCGTGGCTTGCAAGCCCGCCAAGCCAGACCTGAGGCACAAGATGAATGTTTCTCAAATAGTAGTCCAGATCATAAAAAATCACGTGGCCAAGGCGCGCGCCAACGACCGTTGCAATGAGAATATAAATCAGCAAGCGATCCATATCTTCTTGTGAGCGGCCGGCAAAACGAAACATCTTTGCGGTGATTGAATAACCGAATATAAAAGCTGATGCAAACAAGAGTCCGTACCAGCGGGGCTGAAGCGGGCCAATAGTATCAATTGTGGGAGAATCGATAAGGAAGAATGGAAGTTGCCCGATGATAAATGCAGCTGCCGCAAGGGCCCAGCCTTTCCAGGGTTCTTCCATTGGTTCGCCGCTTTTTTCTGGTTTGATGTACTGCCAGCCCAGATAATAAAGTATGGCTGCTCCGATTAAACCGTAAATGGATACAGAGAAAGGGAGAAAAAATTCCGGTATCGTGAAGATTTCGGGACTCGGGCCCCAATTCAAATAGTCACTGTCACTGCTGTTCATGTAGTAGATCAATTAAATTTAATCCCTAAAATACAAAAGCGGAGGGGAAAGTCCTGATTAAATCGTCATTCATATGAGAGTAACAATCATCTCCAATTGAGAAGGGACTTACTCATTTGACCCCAATAATTTTTAAAATGATGGAAAATCGTTAAATGAATCTTAGTAATTAAAATAAAAGTTTCGATTCTTTTTTTTGCTATTTAGAAGAACAATCTAATTTTAATTAATCATAGACTAGTTATAAAAAAATATTTTTTGACAATAGTAATACTATTTGTGGCAGCGCTATTTACAGTTGAGTTAAACTTTGATAAAGAAGTATTTCCTAAATCCGATAGCGTAATTGTTAAAGTTGTTGATGCACAGGCTCAGACTTGTCCAACATGCCCAGATCCCGATGAGTTAGAGCTTACGTTGAGGGATTGCCCAATAGGATATCTATCATTAGTCTGCTTACCTTCTGGAGCTGGTTGCGATGTGGGGAGTCAAATACCTTGCCCAGTACCTGAAGAAGGCTAATTTAAGCGGCTTAAACATTCTCATCATAAAAAACCGTCCTGTTTAAATAATAGGCCGGTTTAATTTTTTATTTATGAAAAAAAAATTCAATTATTTTTATTTATTGTACTACTGATATCACTAATTTCTTGTTCAGGTGAACAAAGTGATATAGAATCAATTATTGAAATTAATGTAGATGATTTGAACGATGAAAAAATGCCTCTCTCTTCAATTTGTTCAGAACTAAATTATCTACCCTTAACTACCGATCAATTAGTTGGCTCGGTGGACCATGTAACGTTTGATAAAAATGAATTAGTAATTTTTGATAAATCAAGTCCAGCTATTCATAGATTCGATGATGATGGAAATCATATTAATTCAATACCAATACTTGAAGGTAATGGTCCAGATGAACTACAGTATATTTCTGATTATACAATCAAGCGGAATGAGGAAGTAATTGAGGTGCTTGGCTATCAAAAGATTGTGTCTTATGCCATGTCAGGTCAACCAACTGATGCTTCTGTTTTGAGTGTTTTACCCCAGCAAATGATGGAATTAGAGGGAAACAGCGTTTTTTATTTTGGTAACTCTGTTTACAGCAACAGTGAAGTGAAAGATTATGAACATAAACTTTTAATCATCTCAGAAGAAGGGGAAATACAAAATGCCCTCATACCTATAAAAGAGGTCAATAGTAAAATTCGATATCAGGTAGACGATAGTTTTCCTGTTTACAATGGAAAGCAGCTATTCTTCACCAATCCTGAGCAATTTATTTATGAAATTACAGATAACAACCTCTCGAAAAGGTATCATATAAATTTTGGTGAATCAGCCATACCGGAGGGCTACTTTGCGGAAATAAGCAGTCTTGACAACGTAAATATCTTAATGGACCAGGTATTCTCTGACGGTTATGTATCTCTGCTACATAATGTGATTGAAACACAAAACGCAGTCTATTTTCAATTTCATACATCATTTGCTGAAAGATCATCAGTGGCTTTTTATAGTAAAGAATCTGAGGAAACTATCACGGGGAAAGGATTCGAAAATGACATTGATGGTGGCATAGCCCCAACATCTTTCACAGCCAATTATGATGATGAATGGTTGGTTGGAACTGTTTTTCCAAGTGATATTCTCAATGATGAGGATCAAATACGCGATGTTCCGGAAAGTAATCTTCATGAACTCATCACAAATACTACAAACTCATTCGATAGCAATCCGGTGCTGGTTAAGTGCAGGTCACTCTAATAAATATCCAATTATCTTTATTGAATAAAGTTCATGCATTTCTCAGGATAAACAATTACTTATAATTCAACACTTAAAACTCAGACCTCGTATATCATCCATCAAACAGCTTTTTGAGTACATTACCGGCTCCGTCGCGCAGGGCATCCCGGATAATTTCCTGGATCAGTTCCGAATCCGGACGAACCTGCGGATTTGCAGATGTTCCGGTAATCATTATGGGAACAGTCATAGTACCGTCTTCGCGCTGAAGTGCATCGGCCGCCCGGTTGGAAATTACGCTGGCTATTCCGCTTTTAAATCTGGCAGGAAGTAGCAGTGTAGCTTTATAGTTAATCTCATCAGTGACCATATGCTGTGTACCTTCCAGCTCTACTCCTATATTTTCGCTGGTCAGCCTGAAGTCTTGAAAGGTGAGAACGGCATCCGAAATTGTATATGTAGCAGTCCATTCGTCAAGGGCGAGGCTTCGCAACTCATCTACTTTTAAGAAATCGGCAATTCGTTCCTGAATAGGATGTCCCCGCAGTCTCGCACGTGTCATTCCAAATGATCCGTCAGCTTCGGTTGTGGTAACATCCGGTGCAAGAGTTTGATCCAGATCGGTTGAATAATCAATATCGGTGCTGAATTCGCCTGTCACATGATTATGAAACCGGCTGTCTTCACCAAGAAATCCGGTATCCCTGAAAAATGATTCTGCAACCAGGCTGTCGAGACTACCGGTAAATGAAATGCTCGTTCGCAACGGGTTGGGTACACTCCAGACCATGCGTCCTGTTGCTGTACCGTCAAAAAGAGTCGCATTTGCCTGGTCCATGATAATCTGATCAGGCGTTGTACGTCCGGTTCCGGTGATATTTGTAATCGGAATACCGAATATCAGAAGGCGGCTTATTTCCGCGGATACGTTCGATGTTATGGATGGCAGCTCAATTGGAAAAGTCTCATTGGGATCGGTTTCCTCGTCCCAGTCTATCATTTCATCCATATCCAGGAGTTCGCTTCTGTAATTCCCGGTAATTGCCGGCATGCTTGATGTGGAGCTGTGGCTCTCTTCAAGAAACCCAAGATATTTTTGAACACGTCCGTTTAAGCCAATATCAGATGATCCGTAGTTCATTATAAACTCTTCGAGCGTCATGGCCTCAGGAGTAATAGACAGCGTCCCGTTGAGGCTGGTCACAGGCAGACCCAGCGAGTCACCTCTGGCGTTTACATCATTGACCTCAAGGGATCCATTGAGCGCAATCTGTGTTGGATCGCCTGCTGGTCCGCGGGCGTTAAGGTTCATAACTGCGGTTCCACTCAGCTCCTGGATCCACGGTTCCAGCGAGTAGTAGGACGAGATATCCGAAAAGACTGCATTTCCATCAAACGTAAGATCAAACAGAGGGTCGTCACTCAGATAATTGCTCACCGATCCATTCATCGCCAGCGAATTCTCTCCTGTTATAAAGCGCGCATTCTGAATTGAAAGCTGTGTTCCTGTTGCCACAGCTGAAAGCGTGATATCCTCAAGAGGTTTGCCAACCATACGATGATCAATATACCCGTCGCGAAGTTCGAAGGTGCTTCGTTGCAGCAGCCGCTCAATTTGGTCCGGGTCAGGTTTTCCACGCAGTACTACATTGGCATCAAACTGTCCGCGAAGTTCAAGAGTATCCTCATCAATGGGGTAAAACTCTTTTATAGTTGCGAGGTCGAAGCTGAGGGTCGAAGACAGATCAACATTTCTATTCTCTTCATCAAGTGGGTTCGTTACGGAGCCGCTCATAGTGAACCGGTTTGATGCGGCCCTGAAACCGGATTCGTCGATCTGTATACGATCCTGTGAGGCCTGTATTCTGGCATTAATCTGTTCAATCGGGCGGGGAACATCCACATACTGAAGAGCACCGTCTGACAAGTTGAAATTCCCTGAAAAGGTTGCATCCTCCGGCAGATCAATCCTCCCGTTAGCAGTCATGTCTGCAGCCAGAAGTCCCTGCAGGTTTTGGACGCCAAACTCTTCGATGGGATAGAACCGGCTTACAGTCGCGAGGTCTACATCTCCGTCGAATGCGATGGAGAATATTGCATCGTCATCAAGCGGGCGTTCCACCGTGCCGGAAGCAGTAATAGAATTTTGTGCAGCACGTGCGCTAAATTCACTCAGCGTGGCCAATTCATTATTCAGTGTCAGAGATAAACTAATATCTTCAATCGCATCTGGCAGGTCAGGATTCTGCAGGTATCCGTTGGATACATTTACGACGAGATCAAAGGCCGGAAGCTCTTCTTCGGTTAAAGTGCCGCTAACGGATCCGTCAAGCTGCAGAGAGCCTCTGGTTTCGAGCCCGGCAAGCTGTTCATCAAACTCGGGAGGAGCCAGGCCAAGCAGCTCGCCGAAATTTTCAGAATTGGACGAAAATTGCAGATCCAGTGACGGAGCGTCGGCGCTCCAGTTCGACACTGATCCGGCGATGTTCAGGGCAAGGCCCCGAATGGAAAACACACCTTCGGTAAGAGTCAGGATCTCATTTTCAAGATCAACTGTAGAGACCTGATTCAGGCTCAGAGATAAATTATCAACATAGTTTGTACCGCCGGAAGAAGCGCTCAGCGATCCAAGAGTTGCATCGACCGTACTTTCAATCAGATCGGCAAACTGAAGCGATATCTCCGCATTCAGATCCTTCATCGAGACTGTCATATCCCCGGCATCATCCCGGTAATTAATGGTTGCCGACTGTATGGTAAATTCAGGTATTGCAATTGCGTACCCCTCAGCTTCGGGGTCAGCAGTTTCTTCAGGTCCTTCAAGAAGAAAATCTATATTGGATGTACTGTCTTCATACACTCTGTAGTTCAGTACAGGGCCGTTCAGCTGCAGGCGTGAAATAGAAATTTCGTTGCTCAAAAGAGGAAAGAGTTCAACACCCACCAGCAACTCATCAAGGCTGGCTACCGTTTCGCCGTCAGGATCGGGTAGCACAAAATTCTGAAGCTCCACGCCGAACTGGGGGAACGTCCTGAAAAAGGTAAGCGACATTTGATCTACCTGTACCTCAGTGCCAACGGCCTGCCGCACTTCGGGCAGTATCATCGACTTCAGCCGATCGTTGGTAAAATAGAGATTGAGCCCAATCAGAAGCAAAATAGAAAAGATGAGAATACCGGCTAAAATCTTGAGAAACAGTTTCATAGTAGATCTCTTTTTTTGATGTTACTAACCTTCTTAAAGATAAGATGTTTCGGGTAATATTCGATATTGATTTACACTCATCCTCCTTCGACGATCCCGCCCGACGAATTGTTGATCCTCGTCTGATGATTGTCTCTTTCGTCTGACGGTTGGATTGGTCCATTAACTGTGATCGAGCGCTCCATGATGAAGGGCTGGCCATTGCAATCGACAGTCGTGGGTATCAAACGGAAAGAAAGAAAACCTTTAAATTAATTCAGCTGAAAGAGTCGGTTTACATTAAATCCAAACCTGAATTCTCTTGCAAAGAAATCACCATTATCGCCTGCAATCAGGTAGGGATCATTGAGTGCCCTTGAGGTGGTGAAAAACATTTGGAACACGTGCCCGCCTGTTTCAATGTCGATTCCGATAGCCAGGTTGGCGTTCAGGTTTTCAGCATCTGTTAATGGTGGGATATACTGCAATGAAAGGGCTGTTCGGGGCTTAATCTTATACCTGGCTGCTAAACCAACAGAGTAATATGTGTTTACTTCAGTATCAACAATATTAAGCTCAGGCCCCACCCGGTTAAAATGGACAAGCATAGGTGAAAACTGAAGACTTAGTTTATCATTAAATTTTCGGGCAACCGGAAGTGAGAAACCGTAGTTGAGGCGATCAGTGAAAATATAGTTGTCAGGCAGAAAATCCGGATCTACAGTATTGATACCCGCTGATGGCACAAAAGACACGGATACCGGCATACCAAGTGAGGGATTTTGGCGAAGCAGTGCAACTCTTGAATTGATGTCGATATTTTTGTCGAGGCTCGACCGGCCAAGACCTAAGGATATTTTATCCGTTATTCCATACTCAAAACTAAATCTAACATTAGCTCCCGCATCAATTCCCCAAAGATTTCTGGGACCGCTGTTGACCGGGCCGAACGTGTGGAGTATTGAATAGTGAAGCTCTCCTTCTGAAAGTGATTCAACCGTATAGAGGTTAATATTCCGGGGTGCCATGAAAGTTAACGATACAGACTCGTCGATATCTGCAGTGCGCCGTTCAAGTTGTCCAAATACAGACAGTGGGAGAGTGATGATTATTAAGAATAATGGTGCAAATAGTCGAATAGGGGAGTTAAGCATGGTAGCCGTTTAATTTTGTAGTTTTAAGAGAATTGAAATATTTATTTCCTGCTCACTGGCGAGTTCATAAAATACAACCTTTGGCTTGTCGATGTTGTAGTCTTCGAGAAGCACAGTCCAGCCGGCATCGAGCTGCAGGCCAGATTCTACCGGTTTAATGGTACCCTGTACGTTTATTTCTCTTTCAACTCCGTGAATTTGAAATGTTCCCGTTACGGATGCTTGTTGTTCAGTTTTAATTGACGGATCGAACTCTGGTTCAAGTTCCCCGGTAAATTCAGCAAACCGATGAGTTTCAGTTTCTAAGTAGCTGTCTTTCATATGATTATTGCGAAGATCGATCCCCGTGTCGAGTGTATTGAGATCCACGTAAAAGTCTACGAGGTTTTTATCCAGATCTATTAGACCCGTAAGATGATTGCTGGTGCCTTTAAATTCAAGCAGAGGCGCTGTTGAGACAAACTCAACGTATCCTGTTTCCGATATGAACGACTGGGCAGTCGCATTCTGGAAGTGAAACAGAGGGTGTAGAATAATGATTACGAGAATTATAAATGACTTCATGATATGTGTTTTTGTTAAATGCTCAGATAATGTTCGTACAAATAGAGGTTTGATATAGGATGTACGAGTAAATCCGGAAAACAGATTGGGGGTATTATCAATTTTTGATAGTAGGTATGTATATTTATGAAAATTTTTTATGGCCTCTTTTGAGAAAGGTTTATCATTGAAGTCAGAACTAAACATTGGTGAAACCACTATTCTTGATATAATTTTATTGGTATTAATTCCGAATTAACCACCGTCATGGATTTTAAAAACACGTTACGACCTGCAAGCTTTTACGCTGTTCTTTTCCTTCTGCTCTCCAATGGCAGCCTTTCCGCACAAAATCAAACCATCGGTGGAGATCTTACGGGAGAGCCGCTGCAGGAATTTTTAAGAGAGAATTATACACCCGATTTAACGCTTGGCTACAGCAGAGCACGCGACAGAATGTACACGATACTTGATAACCGGGAGGGTAAGGTGATTGGCGTATATACCTATTTTGAAATGCCGGTAGATCCCAATTCATCATCTCCGAGAGCTGATGCTTACGATGGCGGCAGCGGAATCAATGCCGAACATCTCTGGCCTCAGTCCAAGGGAGCAGGCTCAGAACCGGCCCGGAGTGATTTGCATCACCTGCGCTCAACCGAAGTGCGGGCAAACCAGGATCGCGGCAACCTGAAATTCGGCACCATACCCGACGGTGAGGTTGACCGGTGGTACAATAAAGCCAGCAGGGATGAAACCGGGTTAATCTTCACAACCACCGCTCCTCCCGTGGCCGAGCGTGATGCCTGGAGCAAGGTCAAGCTGAACGACCGGTTTGAGTCGAAGCTCGATACCAAAGGTGACATCGCCCGCTCTATGTTTTATTTCTATACGATTTACCGTGATGAGGCGGATGCGGAAGATGCGGGATTCTATTCATCCATGGATGATGCGCTTCTTGAGTGGCACGACATCGATCAGGTTGATGGTGATGAGGTGTTGCGAACAGAGAGAATTTCCGACTGGCAGGGTAATATGAACCCGTTTGTGATGGATACAACACTGGTACGCCGGGCATTTTTTACGGAGGATGGTGGAACAGATCCTGATCCTGACCCCGTATTTACAGACATTTTTAAGGAGACCTTCGGGTCGGTGGCATCGTCAACAGATATTGGCGACCATGTATTTGACAATAGTAGCTTTACGTTTGAAGGAAACGGAGATATCAGAGAGTCTCTACCATCGGCAGGATATGACGAAGCCAGCGGTAACGCACAGGTATTCATGAACCTTGGATACCGATATTTTACTGTAGGAAATATAAATACTACTGGCTTTGATCAGCTGTCGCTAAATTTGGGCGTCTATTCGAGCAGTACCACTCCACTGACCATTGAATATAGTACTGACAATGACGGGAATTGGACAGAACTAACCTCCGGAACACAGCTGAGTGCAGGCAGCTGGTCATGGATTGAAATTGAAGATAGCGGTTTGCCGGCATCAGACGCACTGGCAATCCGGTTTTCCAAAGATAACAGCCAGCAGTACAGGCTGGACGACATCCGTCTCAGTGGCGTAGAGGGTGAAACAACCTCTTCAGAATCAAACCCGGGCATACCTGCCAGAGTCTCGTTAGACCAGAATTACCCTAATCCATTTAACCCGTCAACTTCCATTCGATATGAGCTGCAAGAGAGTCAGCAAGTGAGGATGGCTATTTATGATATGCTGGGCCGCGAGATTGCAGTACTCGTCAATGAGACGAAGCCGGCAGGAACGTATAGCGTTAGCTGGAATGCATCAGGAGTAAGCAGCGGAATTTATATTTACAGTCTGGAAACAGAATCGTCCAGAATTACCCGTAAAATGACCCTGATGAAGTGAAATCACCCTCGTCCGTAGTTGCCTCGTCAGACGATTGTAGTTTTCGCCAGTCGAGTAGGTTAGGCCCGTTAACCCTGATTCGATACTTGAGTAGTAGTCCTCGTTCAACGATTGTCTCTTTCAATAGACGAGTAGTGTAAAGTCAATTCTGAATTGTCGGGTTGAGAAATAAATCCTCATCCGCTGACTTCCCGTCATTGGATGAGTTGAATAGGGCTCCTCATTATCTTAACAGATTTTTTGGTGGTTAATGTTTGGGCCAGACGATTCACCGGATGAAGCGAATTCATCCGGTGAAAATCCCGCCAATTCATAATTGACACAACAGTAGGTCAAACCCGCCAGTTCACAAAAATCGATCGGTTTAAGGAGAGGTATTGACTCTTATGTGCAGTTGTAGTTAATTGTTGTTAGATAACAACTTACCTATTCAATTATGGCAAATCTACTCTCCTCAGTTTCCGCACTACCGGTTCTTATCGCAACGGTCATCTATTTTATATTAGGAGCAATTTGGTACAGCCCTGTGCTCTTTGCCAAACCGTGGATGGAACTCAGAAATATTCCTGAAGACCATGAGGGGGGAAGCCCACTGCTTTTTGCGATCTCATTTATCCTGCAATTTATTGGTGTATTCTCTCTTACCCTGTTTATTGAAGCTTTGGGAATAGATAGTGCTCAGAGTGGCGCATTAATTGGTTTTTTTGCCGCTGCAGGATTTGTTTTTAGCCTTTCAGGCACGACAGGCCTCTTTTCAGAAGTTCCGCTCAAGCTCCACCTGATCGATAACGGTTATCATGTTGCGGGCCTTACGATTGCCGGCTTGATTATCGGCTGGTGGCATTAAAATTTACGTGATTACTCCCCGCGCCAATGCAGGGAATAATCATTTACTCTTTTTACCGGGATTAGTCGAGTTTATCAAGAGCAGTGCCAAGACGGCTGATAACGGTCTTTTTGCCCAGCAGCTCCATTGATGAAAACAGATCGGGGCCAAATCCCTGGCCTGTTACAGCAATTCTAAGCGGCATCATCAGCTTGCCAAATCCAACATCATTTTTGTTGATTACATCTTCAAGGTGAGACTTCAGTGCGGTAGCTTCAAACTCATCATCATCGAGTTTTTCAATTGAACTCTTGTACTGGCTTACCAGATCTCCGCTGTCATCCTTCCATTTTTTCAGAGCTTTTTCATCGTAGGATTCAGGATCTTTGAAGAAAAAGTCACCCATCTCAAGAATTTCCTCAATTTTGCTGACTCTCTCTTTCAAAAGGGAGATCGCCTGTTTCAGAAAAGCGTTGTCCGGAAGATCTAAGTTTTTCTCTTCAGCGATATCGCGTAATCTCTCTGCAAGCTCGTCATTACTCTGTTCCCGCAGATAGTTTTCGTTATACCAAAGCAGTTTTTTGTGATTGAATACAGCTCCGCCCTTGCTTACCCGTTCTAGTGTAAACAGCTCACTAAGTTTCTCAAGCGAATGGATTTCACTATCGTCTCCGGGGCTCCATCCAAGGTATGCCAGAAAGTTGACCAGTGCTTCCGGCTCATAGTTTTGTTTGATATACTCTTTGGTGTTAACCGGAATTCCCTCCTCCTCAGCTTTTCGTTTTGAAAGCTTGCCACCATTCGGAGACATAATCAGCGGCAGATGGGCCATCTCAGGGGCGTCCCATCCAAAGGCGTTATATAACAGTATGTGTTTGGGTGTACTGCTGAGCCACTCCTCACCGCGAATGACATGAGTGATTTCCATTTCGTGATCATCTACGATGTTGGCAAGATGGTACGTGGGCATCCCGTCTGATTTCAGCAGCACCTGGTCATCAAGCCCTTTGGTCTCAAAAGATACGTGGCCCCGAATCAAATCTTCAAACCGTACGGTCTCCCGTCGCGGAACCTTCAGGCGAATGACATATTCATCTCCGTTTTCGAGACGTTTTTCAACCTCATCCTGCGAAAGCGTGAGGCTGTTTTTCATAGACTGCCGGGTAATGGCGTCATATTTAGGGGAAGGATTTCCGGAGCTTTGAAGTCGCCCTCTCATTTGATCAAGCTCTTCTGTTGTGTCGAACGCATAGTAGGCCTGACCGTTGTCAATAAGCTGTTTCGCGTATTTATGGTATAGCTCTTTTCGTTCACTCTGCCGGTACGGGCCGTAGTTTCCCGGATGCTCAGGGCTCTCGTCTATCTTCATCCCACACCACTCCAGCGAACGGATAATATCTTCCTCAGCTCCCGGTACATAACGGCTTTGGTCTGTGTCCTCAATTCTGAGAACAAATGTACCATCATCAAAATGTCGTGCAAACAGATAGTTGTAAAGAGCGGTTCTCAATCCGCCAATATGTAAAAAACCTGTGGGTGAGGGTGCAAAACGTACGCGTACGGGACCTTCCATTCTTTGATATCCTTATTGTATATTAAAATTAAGTTCAATGATGCGTCAGGCAGTCATGCGAATTACCAACAAATAGAATTCAAGCTTAACCGGTCTTTTATTTCTGGGCTAAGAGAACTATCGCTCTAAAAATGTATTTGACTACCAGATCCATTAAAGCATTTAAAAATAAGGTGAATTACTCTCGAAGGCTAATTGAAATCCTTGATAGTTTTGATAGATCAGGATATAAAATTCGCCAGAATTGTTGTACAATTGATGTATACTTATTAAAAATTAAATAACTAACGCAATGAAAAAAACGCTGGCAAAAACGTTTTTCTATTTATCTCTGATCTGTACACTTGTGTTTATATTATCGGGATACGGGTATCAATGGGGAATTTGGGAGCTCGGCACTGGTTTTACACTATTACGATACGGGGCGTATGCGGCAATTGGATTAGCAATCATTCAAACCACGTTTTTCTTTTTCATGAAGGATGCCGGGATATCTGCAAAGGCGATGGTTTTGACCGGGTTTTTGGTTACCCTTTTGATTTCGGCCACAGCCATTTACTGGCAGTATAAAGCAAGGGCTGTTCCACCCATTCATGATATTACAACGGACATTCAGAATCCGCCTGAATTTGTAGCGATGGAGAGGTTGCGGGCCGATGCCCCAAATCCACCTGAATATGCTGGAGAAGAGACAGCTCAGCAACAGCGGGAAGCCTATCCAGATATTCAGCCGCTACTCTTATCAGCTCCGGTACAGGAGGTGATGGATGAAATTGTCAGGCTAATATCTAACCGGGGCTGGGAAATTGTGAGTATTAACCGAATGGACGGACGTATTGAGGCAACTGAAAAACTTACGTGGTTTGGGTTTAAAGATGATGTTGTATTTCGTGTTACATCTGAAGATGGTGGCACACGTGTCGACATGCGCTCGAAATCACGGATTGGCAGGAGTGATGTGGGTGTAAATGCCGATCGGATCAATCGCTTTTTGAGTGATTTGGAAGCCAGATCAGAGTAGAAAAATAATGCTCTGTGTACCCGTCTTCAGCACACTGTAGAAACAATCCACTATCGGTAAATACTGAAAGAGCGCTTGTTAAGATCCATGTTCAGGCAGATCGCAAGCATGATGGTATTGGCTAAAAATGCAGAGCCACCATAGCTTACAAACGGCAATGGAACGCCCATGATAGGCAGCATTGCCGTTGCACTCCCGATATTTACTAAAAAGTGAGCAAAGTAAATAAATGTGACGCAGACGATGACAAGCTGTGCAAACGGGTGCTTATGCGCTCCGGCCATCGAAAGGAGTTTGAGAAAAAGAAGCCCATAAAGAATCAGGAGCATGGATGATCCCAGAAACCCGAACTCTTCACCGACAACACAATAGACGAAGTCTGTCCACTGTTCCGGCAGAAAACGAAGCTGGGTTTGAGTTCCTTCCATAAAGCCTTTCCCTGAGAACCCGCCGGAGCCTATAGCTGTCTTGGCCTGAAGTACATTCCATCCGGCTCCTTGTGGATCAAGAGAGGGGTTCACGAACGCCTCAATACGTGCTCGCTGGTGAGGCTGTAAAATCTGTTCAAGACCTACTTCAGTTCCTATAACTACGATAATTCCGAGAAGAAGCGCCGAGATATTCAGCCACTTCGTACGCTGTAGAAAGAAAATCGAGATCGTCAAAACAAGAGCGCTAATGATACCGTAGGGTAGCCCGATGACGGTGAAATACCCGATAATGGCGGGCGATATAATCAGCAAAGAGATACCATAGGGCAGGCCAGACCAAAAAAGCACCACAGGAATAAGTGTGAGGAGGATAATGGCCGTACCTGTATCATTCTGAAGCAGAATGATAATTACCGGAACGGTTATCATCAGTACTGTTGTAAGAGCCGTTTTGAGATTTCCAACGGACATATCGCGCCTGTGGGTCAGGTAGCTTGCAACCGCTAAAATTGTGGCAAGTTTCATGAATTCACTGACCTGTAGGCGAAGCCCAAAAATAGAGAGCCAGCTCCGGCTCCCGCTTACCTCAACTCCGGCAAACAGGGTGACAATGGCAAGTATCAGACAGAGACCGTAAAGAATATAGGCCAGTCCCTGGAACGTACGAGGTGAAATAAACTGAATTGAAATAAGTGCCACAAGCGAAATGGATATCCAGATAAGCTGCCTGGAAAAGTTGTCCTGAATGTAAGAGGGCAGAAATTGTGATACCGGCCCCAGTGTTGCACTGTAAATCGCAATCAGACCAACGGATGCTATCATCAACCAAAGCAATAGTACAGACCAGCTAAAATCTTTTAAATTAATCATCGGTCTCCTCCGCCGCGGTTACTTCATTAATCTCAGTACCGCTATCATCTTCCTGTGCCTGTTCAGCATTCGTATTATCGTCCGTTTCATCTTCATCTTCAAGCGGCCGCGGTTCGAAGTTGAGTACGTAGTTCATAATATACGATCGGCTTACTTCGCCACTCAGGTACTGCTCAATTAGAAGTGATGCTATGGGTGCCGCAGAAATGGAGCCATAGCCGGAGTTTTCTGTTAGTACTGCAATGGCAATCTGAGGATTATCATATGGAGCATATGCAATGAACCAGCCGTGATCCTGGCCGTGTGGATTTTGCGATGTCCCTGTTTTCCCGGCTGTCGGGATGTCTTTGATATCAGTGTAGTACCGGCTGCTGCCTTCTGTAACAACCTGTCGCATGCCTTCGCCAACCGTCGTAAGATATGACGGTTTGATCCATTCAATCCGTTCCTTATAAGGCTGAGTATAGTTCACTCTGTTATCGTTGTGATGGATTTCTTTTACGAGGTGAGGCTGAATTCTGTAACCGCCGTTTGCTATCACTGATACGGCAACAGCCATCTGAAGAGGGGATACAGATACCATTCCCTGACCAACGCCAAGGCTCATCAGGTCTCCGATTCCCCAGTATCTGTCACCAAAATTGAGATTCATGTACTCGGTAGAAGGAATAATACCTCGGGTTTCAAATGGCAGGTCGATGTTATTCAGGGGTCCCATTCCCATATCCTTTATTTTTTCTGACCAGTCATCCAGCCCGCCATTTGTGGCAATACGGTCCATCATCCAGAAGAAGTAGTAGTTGCTGGATTTGGCGAGCGCTTTTTTGAGGGTATAGACACCGGGGTCAGCAAGGTCTCCATAGGCTCGCCCCCGCATATAGCTGCCTGTACTGGTTAGTTCCATACTCGGTGTGATTAAACCGGAATGAAGGCCGTAGATTCCCATGAAGGGTTTAAATGTTGAGCCAGGCGGTTGACGGGATGAAATAGCCCGGTTGTAAAGCGGTTTCAATGAATCAACATTTACTGATTGCCAGTAATCGCTGTCCATGCGGCCTGACAGCTTTTCAAGATCATAGGACGGGGCGCTTACAAGTGAGAGAATTTCACCGTTATTTGGATCTATTGCGACTACGCCACCGGTTTTATTTTCCATCAGTTTTTCTGCAAGTGCCTGAAGATCAGAGTCGATTGTGGTTACCAGATTGGCACCCTTTTGTGGCGGAGCATTCAGGTTCCCATCGTCAAAATAACCAAGAGATTGTCCGTAGGCGTTTACTTTCAAATAGCTCATTCCTTTTTCTCCGCGTAAGAACTGATCATACACCATCTCGATACCACTTTTACCGATTCGGTCTCCCAATCGAAGGTTCTCTATCTCCTCGTAATCCTGGGGGTCGGCTTCTCGCAGGTAACCCAGAATATGAGAAGCCGATAAATCAAGTGGATAGTTTCGTTTACTTTCAATCTGGTGTCCAACACCCGGCAGGCGCCATAAATTTTCTTCTATCACAGAAAATGTTTCAAACGGTACTTCAGTAAAAAGCCTCGACGGCCGGTGCCATGAATATGCCTGTGCCTCATCAACACGTTCAAGTATCAGTTCAGAATCTACCTGAAGTATTTCACTTAGAAGATCAATATTTTTCCGATCGAATTTGGAAGGGGTGATTGTAATTGAGTAAATCGGCTGATTTTCAACAATGATTTTACCGTTCCTGTCGAGAATAAGTCCTCGTGCCGGATTTACGATATCCATCCGAATTGAGTTTTGCCTGCTCAACGGTGCATACTCTTCATGGTCAAGAATCTGGAGCTGGAACATTCGGCCGATGGTGACCAGCAGACCGAGTACGATAACCCCTTGAAGGATTCGTACCGAAATTTGAATATTCTGTGTTTTTCTTCGGTTTGCCATAATTACCTGGAGCGCACGAGATGTAAAAAACTACCCAACACAGCGGTAAACAGAGTACTTACCAGCAGGAGGCTGGTAACGACAAATTCACTCGCGAAGGTGCCCGTCAGAGAGCTAACGATATAAAAGATAATATTATGCAAAAATGATGCCCCTAATACGATTAAAAAGATCTGCCAGAACAAAAATTGGTTTTCGGAGGTCCGGTTCAGAAAGCTGTGCAGTATAAAAACGGTCAATACTTTTGTGAATAAATTCAGTCCCCAAAGATCGGTTAATGCATCCTGGAAAAAAGCGACAAAAGCTGTAAGTAAAATAACTTCCGTTTTATTCCGCTTCGTGCAGACCCATAGCGTAAACAACAGTACCAGATCAGATTGAGCGTTAAACACAGTAAGGTGTCTAAGTAGAATTAACTGAATGGCAACGGCTCCGGCGCCCATTAATGTGTATCGCAGGATGTCAGATCGTATCAAAATAACTCCTGCTGCTGTACTTCAAGATCCTGAATCAAAGAGTCCGGTTCGAACCGTACCACAAATGCCTCAGCCACTGTGTACAGGTTGGCATACGCCCGAAGATGCACGGTCTGTGTTTCAATGCCGTCTCCTGGCTCAAGACGGATAATTTCTCCAATCGGTAGTCCGGCGGGAAACTGGTTGCTATAACCTGATGTTTCAACAGTCTGGCCTATTTCCAGTTCGATCGTCTGGGGTATATGGTTTAAAACCAGTTCATTATAAACCGATGCGGGCCAGGATATGATTCCCATCGCCCTCGTTTCTGCAACCGTAGCACTCACCCTGAAAAGCGAATTTGAATAGGGAAGAACCTGCGAGTAGGTTTTATTCGTCAGAATGATCTGTCCGATCAATCCATCAGAATTAATAACCGGCATTCCCACCTTGGCTCCCTTATCCGATCCCGCGTCAATGGTGATGACATTATTAAGTCCATTTAGCTCTTTGGCAACAATCCGGACCGGGATCACGGAATGCTCCGTGCTGTCTTTTAGTGCCAAAAGGTCGCGTAAGATCCGGTTTTGTTCTTCCACAGAGCGCAAACGGCTCAGTTCATCCTGAAGTAGAATATTTTGCCGGTGCAGATAAGTGTTTGTTGTTAAGGCCTGGCGGTATACGCGAATGACCGATAGCGGCTGTTCGAGATAACTGAGAACTGTGATGGATGCCTTTCGGGCATTCTGCAGCCCGCCGTCGTGCCGACTAATCATCATAGCGATGGCACACAGAAGCAAGATCGCTGTCAGAATGTAATCTTTTGCGTCTGATAGGCGTCGCATGTGAATCTAAGCTATTTAAGAAACCACGGTTCGGTAGTGTTCGATATCCTCAAGAATGCATCCTGTTCCCCGGACAACTGCAGTGAGTGGGTCTTCTGCAATGTGAACCGGGAGATCTGTTGTCTCCATGATGAGTTTGTCCAGGTTCTTTAGCAAGGCTCCGCCACCCGTTAACATTATACCACGATCTAAAATATCAGCAGAAAGTTCCGGAGGTGTCTGCTCCAGGGATTTCGTAATGGATTCAACAATAGTGTTTACAGACTCAGAGATCGCCTCGCGTACATCTTTAGACGTCACTTGACGCGTACGAGGAACGCCGTTCACCAGGTCGCGACCTTTGGTAATCATTTCCAGCTCTTCGTCGAGAGGTGCAGCACTACCAATTTCGCATTTGATCTTTTCCGCCGTACGCTCGCCAATCAGCAGGTTGTGATTACGTCTGAAATAGTTGATGATGTCATCATTAAGTTCGTCACCGCCCAGTCGAACTGATTGTGCATACACGATGCCTGAAAGAGCAATCACGGCGATTTCAGTCGTTCCACCCCCGATATCTACAATCATGTTACCAACAGGTTCATGCACGTCGAGGCCAATTCCAATTGCGGCAGCCATCGGTTCATCTACGAGATAAACCTCTTTGGCTCCGGCATGTTCAGCACTGTCCCGTACGGCTCGCCGCTCAACTTCCGTGATTCCGCTGGGTACGCAGACCACAATCTGCCGGGTAGTAGAGTACCACTTCACTTTTACTTTGCTGATCATGCCGCGCATCATCTGTTCAGCTACTTCAAAATCAGCAATCACGCCATCCCGGAGCGGACGAACAGTTCGAATATTCTTGTGTGTTTTTTCATGCATCAGCCGCGCTTCGTGACCGGTAGCTACGGGTGTATTCTGATTGTTAAGCGCTACAATTGAGGGCTCATTTAATACAATGCCCTGATCTTTAGCGTAGATAAGAGTGTTTGCCGTGCCAAGGTCAATGGCAATGTCAGTGTACAGGAAATCAAAAAGTCCTCTTTTTTTCTGATTTTTTGATGTCTTGGTCTTTGTTTGAGTATAAATGTCGGACATCTACTTGCGAATATTTTGCATTTTAGGGGTTTACAATCAAAAATACGAGATTGTCTTTGTATTTGCGAACGATAGTTTACCTATTTTGAATACTTTTTTTCAGTGTCTGAAATGGCGTATTCCGGTAAACACCATTGCTATATTATGCTTATCGGCCATTTTTATAACTTCTTCATCCCTAATGCTTCCACCGGGTTGAATAATTGCTGTGGCTCCGGCTTTTGCAGCCGCTTCCACACCGTCAGCAAAGGGGAAAAATGCGTCCGAAGCTACCACGCTACCTTCGATCGACAGTCCCTCTTTTTTTGCTTTTCGAATTG
>Ga0307966_1000416_pt1 | contig 35669 bp, 41 predicted proteins | sample OrgLakmetagen646_FD_203141 | JGI IMG/M metagenome (GOLD analysis project Ga0307966, IMG submission 203141) | Saline water microbial communities from Organic Lake, Antarctica - #646 | ecosystem: Environmental > Aquatic > Non-marine Saline and Alkaline > Saline | place: Antarctica: Organic Lake... | reverse complement strand
TAACATGACACAGGCGGGCTGCTGAAAACGCATCCTGGTGTTCTTCGACAAACCTAAACCTCACAGCTTTTGGCTCGCGAAGAACTGCGTTGCTTTTTTTAGGATGTCCCTCTCCTCCTTGAGAATGCGGTTCTCGCGTCAAAGCCGGTCATTCCCTTGGGCGAGACCTAAATCCTCTCTCGACACCACATCAGTATCTCGATGCGCTGTCATCCATTTGTTCAGCGCCGACATACCCACGCCAAGATCATCCGCCACGTGCTTGTGCGTAAGCCCGCTCGCCAGTGCATGCGCACCGCATCCTTACGGAATTCATTCGCCCGTGTTCGTCCCATAGTGCATCTCCTTTGTTGCATAATATGCCATCAAAGGAGCGGCACCAAACCGCGACAGGTCCAAAGTGAAATGCAAGAAAAAGTAAGCGATGCTGGACGCGGGCCTTAGTCCGACTAAGGTTCTAACCGTTGGATATGATAGAGTAAGCCCGTGCGTCTGATGATACTAATGTTGATGCTGATTGTTATGCCCGCATTCGCGGCGGCTCAGGATGTATCTGTTCTCTCGCAGCGCGGAGCAGTACTGTTTATGCGACACGCCTTGGCGCCCGGTACCGGCGATCCTGCAAAATTTACCCTCGGAACATGCAGCACGCAGCGCAATTTGAGCGCTGTCGGCCGCGGTCAGGCCAGACGTGTCGGCAGGGCGGTGCGCGACGCGGGGCTGCTCCATAGCCACGTTTCCACTAGCCAATGGTGCCGCTGTGCGGATACTGCCCGCCTGCTCAACTTGGGCGAGGTGACATCTGTTCCTGCGCTCAACTCTCATTTTGCGGGACGAGGTAACAGGGAGGCCCAATGGCGTGCGGTCCTGGACATGCTTGGCGCGCTACCCAAAGGGGCACGCCCCCTGCTTGTGACGCACCAGATCAACATAGTGCGCTGACGGGCGAATATGCACGCTCGGGCGAGATCATTGTGGCTGTGCCAAGCAAAAACGGCCGGATGACTGTCACCGGCCGTTTTCTGATTGATCCCTGATCCTTTGACCGTCTGGACTTACATCGACTTCGACAAGCGCTTGCGATCGTGCGGGTCAAGGTACCGCTTGCGCAGGCGAATGGCGTTCGGTGTCACCTCGACCAGTTCGTCATCGTCGATATAGGCGATGGCCTGTTCAAGGCTCATCTCGATTGGCGTGGTCAGGCGCACGGCTTCGTCGGTGCCTGATGCGCGCACGTTGGTCAGCTTCTTGCCCTTTAGGGGGTTCACTTCGAGATCGTTGTCTCGGCTATGCTCGCCGATGATCATGCCTGTATAGATTTTGGTCTGCGGGCCAATGAACATACGGCCGCGATCCTCGATTTTCCACAGTGCATAGGCCACTGACTCCCCTTTCTCCATCGAGATCAGCACGCCTGCACGGCGACCGGGGATTGGGCCTCGGTGTGGCGACCAGCTGTGAAAGACGCGGTTCAACACGCCTGTTCCGCGTGTATCGGTCAGGAATTCACCGTGATAGCCGATCAGACCGCGTGATGGGATATGCGCGATGATGCGAGTCTTGCCCACGCCTGCTGGCTTCATCTCGGTCATCTCGCCCTTGCGGGGGCCTGTGATCTTCTCAATTACGGCGCCAGAATACTCGTCGTCGACGTCGATTGTGACCTCTTCGATTGGCTCTAGACGCTCGCCGTTCTCACCCTCGCGCATGAGGACCTGCGGGCGCGAAATACTGAGCTCAAAGCCTTCGCGACGCATATTTTCGATCAGAACACCCATCTGCAATTCGCCGCGGCCAGCAACCTCGAAGGCGTCGCCGCTGGGGGTGTCGGTGATCTTGATGGCCACGTTCGCTTCGGCTTCTTTCATAAGACGGTCACGGATGACGCGGCTCTGCACCTTCTTGCCGTCGCGGCCGGCCAAAGGGCTGTCGTTGATGCCGAACGTCACGGTGATCGTGGGCGGATCGATGGGGCGCGCTTCCAGCGCATCATCGACGGCCAGCGCGCAGATCGTGTCGGCCACAGTCGCCTTCGACATACCGGCAAGGCTTACGATGTCGCCGGCTTGTGCCTCTTCGATGTCTTGGCTGGCAAGGCCGCGAAAGGCCTGAATGCGCGTGACGCGAAACTGCTCGATCTTCTGGCCGATGCGGCTAAGGGCCTGCACGGTCGCTCCGACCTTCAGCTTGCCCGATTCCACGCGGCCCGTTAGCAGGCGGCCGACGAAGGGATCCGCGCCCAGTGTCGTGGCCAGCATGCGAAAATCCTCGTCCTGACGCTTGACTTGCGTTGGTGCGGGGACGTGGTTGACGATCAGTTCGAACAGCGCGGACAGATCCTTGCGCGGGCCGTCCAGATGATGGTCGGCCCAGCCAGAGCGGCCAGAGGCATACATATGCGGGAAATCTAGCTGGTCCTCGTCGGCGTCCAGATTGCTGAACAGGTCAAATACCTCGTCCAGCGCGCGATCCGGCTCGGCGTCGGGTTTGTCGACCTTGTTTAGGACCACGATGGGGCGCAGGCCCAATGCCAGCGCCTTGGACGTGACGAATTTGGTCTGGGGCATCGGGCCCTCGGCTGCGTCGACCAGCAGCACAACGCCGTCGACCATGCTCAGGATACGCTCGACCTCGCCGCCAAAATCGGCGTGGCCGGGAGTGTCGACGATGTTGATGCGCAGGCCTTTCCAGACGACAGACGTCGGCTTGGCGAAGATAGTGATACCTCGCTCACGCTCCAGATCATTGCTATCCATCGCGCGCTCGTCCACGGCTTGATTGGCACGGAAGGCGCCCGATTGCTTGAGCAGCTCGTCGACCAGCGTCGTCTTGCCGTGGTCAACGTGAGCGATGATCGCGATATTGCGAAGGTCCATTTTCGGGTCAATCCTTGGGGTTTTTTTCAGCGCCCTATAGCCTATGCGGCCATTTGACCAGAACAAAGAGATGTGTGGGTGGATATCGGCGGACATGTGTTGCCGCACAGGTGGCCGTGCGCCGCTAAAGGCAGAGAGTGGTGGGACCCAAGTTGCGCAGATTTGCGCCTGCGCCCACCTTGAAGCGGGTGATACCCGGCGAGCGCGCTGCATCTATACTGCCCAGATCCAGTCGCGCATAGCCCATCTGCGCAAGGCTGCATGATGCGCGCCATAGCAGGAGAGTATGCGCATTAAGTCGGCGCCCGCGCGGCCCGGTCCAGCCGATGTGGTACGTGGCGGTGGGCGTGTGCAGCAGCATCAGCATGAACGCGACGGGCGTGCCTGCCTCGCTGGCGACGAGCATCAGGGTATCTGAGGGGGCCAGACCCACCCATTTTTCTGTGAACCTGTGGGGGAGCGCTGCATACCGCCGCTTGGCGCGCTGCGCGGCCTCCTGTGCGAGCAAAGGCGCGGTGTCCGTAATATCAACGGCGGCGGTGGTGATGGTCAGGCCCGCGCCTTCGGCCCGCTTGAGCGTGTTGCGCCATTTGCCGTTCTGTGAACTTCGCCGTGCCGCATCGTCCTGCGTCAGATCAAGCTCGGCCATTTGCAAGCCCCTTGCGATGGGCAGTCCGCGATGCGGCTGTCCCGCATCGGCACCCATCGCCCACAAAGCGCGCCACGGCGCGGCACCGGGCAGGGCGGATAGAGTGCGGCGCATTTGATTCGGCGTGGCGGCTGTCGCCCAGACTGGGCCGCGCGGTAACCACACGACGCGGAGTGGACCGATTCGGCGGGTATAAATGCGGGCACGTGCAATCAGCGCGCCGTCCTCGCGCGCCTCGATCACCGCAGACTGGCAGCCAAAGCTGCATAGGACCGCAGCATAGGTGCCGCTTTGCTGTAGGGGGGTGCCAGGCAGGTTGTCAGCGATGCTGAAATCAAGAATATCAATATGCATGGGCACCACTTAGCCGCGCCCATGCCTAATATATGGTTAACCTGAAATCAGAATGGGATTTCGTCGTCGAAGTCGCGCGAGGGGGCGCTGCTGCCGCCTCCGCCGCCTCCACCGCCAGAGGGCCCGCCGCGATCATCTGGGCCGCCATACCCACCGCCGCCGCTGTCGCCGCCATATTCGCCGCCGCCACTACCGCCGCCGCCACTACCGCCGCCATCGCGACCGTCCAGCATGGTCAGGGCGCCACCGAACCCTTGCAGCACCACTTCTGTCGAATAGCGATCCTGACCGGACTGATCTTGCCACTTGCGGGTCTGAAGTTGGCCTTCAATATAAACCTTTGAGCCCTTTTTCAGGTATTGTTCGGCGATGCGTACGAGGCCTTCCTGAAAGATGGCGATAGAATGCCATTCAGTTTTTTCGCGCCGCTCGCCGGTGCTTTTGTCCTTCCAGTTCTCGGAAGTCGCGATGCGCAGGTTGCACACTTTGCCGCCATTCTGGAACGTGCGGACCTCGGGGTCGCGGCCCAGATTACCGATGATGATGACTTTATTAACCGACCCGGCCATGCTCGTCCTCCTGCTAAGGCGTGGAATTTGACTTCGTGTTACAACATCAGAACAAGGTTAACGCCAGCCTAAAATAGGATCTGCACAGCGTGGCGCGCGCGCGAGGCTGGAAATGTCTGCCGGAATAGGTTAATCGAACAGCGACGGGATCGAAAAAAGTGATTTCACTATGAAGACATTTATCGGAGCAGTCCTCGGTGGGGCGCTGGCATTTTTCGCGCTGACCCAGTCGGCCCACGCTGAAATCCTGTCGACCAAGAGCCGGGTCAAAATGTTCAAATCGCAAACGAATGTCTTGGATAACCGCGCGGCGTCGCAATACAAAGCGTCCGTGCGTTTGCAACCTGCCAAGATCAACACGCCCACCAAGTGGGGCACTGCCGAGGCCTATGCCGGAGCGTATCGTGGCGAATTTTTGATGATGGCCAAGGCTGCAGCGCGCAAGCATTCGGTACCTGAAGATCTTTTTTTGCGTTTGATACAGCAGGAAAGCGGTTGGAAAGCCGCGGCGCTATCGCATAAGGGCGCGATTGGACTTGCGCAATTGATGCCGGGCACTGCGGCGGATCTGCGCGTCGATCCGCATGACCCAAAGCAGAATCTGGAAGGGGGCGCGCGGTATCTAGCGCTGCAGTTCCGCGAGTTTGGCTCGTGGCGGCTGGCACTGGCGGCGTATAATGCAGGTCCCGGCGCGGTCAAAAAATATGGTGATGTGCCGCCGTTTGAGGAAACCACCAACTATGTGCGTGTGATCTGGGGCAGCTAGGCGCGCTATGCCTTGCGGGTGCGCTTGCGCAATTCCGACGGGCTAACGCGGGTGTGCTGCGCGATGAAGCGCGAGAAGTAGGCTGCACTGCTAAAGCCCAGTTGAGCCGCGACATGGCGGATCGCATCATCCCCGTCCTCCAGCATTTCGCGCGCGGCGTGCAGCGTGCGTTGCACCAGTAGATCGGCGGCCGTAAGCCCGCAGCATATCTTGCAACTGCGCGTCAGATGCGTGGGTGTGACCCCCAAATCGCGTGCATAGGAAGCCATCGGCTGGCCAGCCCTGTGGTTTTGCTCGACCAGCGATGCATAGGCCATTATCAGCCGCTGCGCGGCGGTCGGGCGCGGTGGAATCTCCTGCTCGATCAAGGCGCGCCGCAACCAGACGGTGATGAGGATTGCCTGCGCCTGCGCTGCCTCATCGGCGAAGGGCCGGCCCTGCGACGCCTCGCGCGTCATAGCGTCCAGCAGCGACGTAAGCTCGGCTTGTTGTTGGACCTCGCGGATGCGCAGATGCTCTGGCTGGTCGGGCATGAGGGCAGGGCCGCCGGGCGCGATAAGGCAAACTTGACCATAGCAGGCTGGGCCGATATCCAGCGAAAAGAGCGTGCCGGCAGGCAGTGCCAACGCGTTATGCGCGCCGATTCCACGGCGCAGCCCGCCAACTGTCGCGCGCGCCTGTCCGCGCGTCACCCAGATCAGCGCATGACGCGGCTGGCTATGCGGCAAATTTAACCGCCAAGGGGCGCCGCGCGCCCATTGAGCGAGGGTCATCAGCTGGGGTGCGTCGCTCATTTAGGCCTGTCCATGTCGGAATCGTACATGCATACCGCGTCAATGCGGCGAGTTACATTGCAAAATATCGTAATAGGGAAATTTAGCGGCTTTTGGGGACAGACACGCTGTGCCACCCCTTCATGCGGGCCCGAAACCATGTGCGCTGCCGCTTGGCAAACTGCCGGGTTGCTATTGTGGCGGCCTCGGTGGCACGTTGCAAGGGCACTTCCTCGCGCAGATAAGCTGCCAATTCTAGCGCGCCAATGGCGCTGGCGCTGGGGCAGTCCATGTTCCCTGCCTGCATCTGGGCGCGGACCTCGTCCAACGCGCCCTCCGCGATCATAGCATCCATCCGCCGCGCGATGCGCGCGTTTAGCCAGTCGCGATCTGCGGCGAGGAGCAGCGCATGGCATTCTGCCAACGGCAACAAGGGAGCAGGCGTGCTGTCTTGCCAGTCCGCCAGCCCGCGTCCTGTGGTGTGTTGCACCTCCCAAGCGCGCTGAACGCGCATGGGATTACGCAGATCGGTGCGCGCGCGCGTGTTCGGGTCGAGTGCCGCGATCATCTGGGCCAGTCCGCCGTTAAGCCGAAAGGCGTCGGCCTCGGCCCGCACAGCTTGTGGGGTTAGCGGGATGTCCGCTAGCCCTTCGGTCAGTGCCGTAAAGTAGAGCCCGGTGCCGCCCACGATGATGGGCCTCTCGCCGCCCGCCAGTAGGGGTGCGATGTCGCGCAGCCAATGGCCCACTGAATAGGGCGCATCCTGCGGCATATGCCCATATAGCTTGTGAGGCGCGCGCGCCTCGTCGCTCAGGTTGGGTCGCGCAGTCAGCACACGCCATCCGGCAAAGACCTGCATGGAATCGGCATTGATGATCTGTCCGCCGAAACGCTCTGCGATCTCAAGCGCGCGCGCTGATTTTCCGGACGCGGTTGGGCCGGCGATTAAGATAGGCGCCGTGTGGGATATGTTCAGGCCATGCAACATGGCGGCGTTCTAGCGCGCCCGCGCCCGGCTGGCGAGGCCCCGGATGCGTAGATTTGCTGCGGGCTGTGATCCATGGGATCTTTATCCGATTGATCTATGCGGCCATTTGCGACACTTTGCGCGCCAGACAGACCATAACGCCAACAGATAGCCTAGGAGCCCCCAAATGCCCGATAGCGACACAACCAAAACGATCTACCGGCGTGTGATGTTGAAAATCTCGGGGGAGGCGCTGATGGGTGATACGGCATACGGCCTGCACCCGCCAACGGTCGAGCGTATCGCACGTGAGGTCAAGGTTGTGCATGATATGGGCGTCGAAATTTGCATGGTGATCGGCGGCGGCAACATCTTTCGCGGGCTGCAAGGCTCAGCGCAGGGTATGGAGCGCACAACAGCAGATTACATGGGTATGTTGGCCACCGTGATGAATGCGCTGGCGGTGCAAAGTGCGCTGGAGGAGTTGGGCGTGTTTTGCCGCGTGATTTCGGCAATTCGCATGGACGAGGTGGCCGAGCCCTATATTCGCCGCCGCGCTGTGCGTCATCTGGAGAAGAAGCGTGTCTGCATCTTTGCCGCGGGCACTGGCAATCCGTATTTTACCACTGATACCGCCGCGACGCTGCGCGCCAATGAAATGGCCTGCGAGGCGATCCTGAAGGGCACTAAGGTTGACGGCGTCTATGACAAGGACCCGATGACAAACGACGATGCCGTGCGATATGACCGCATCACCTATGACGATGTGCTGCAAAAGCATTTGAAAGTGATGGACGCCAGTGCAATCGCACTTGCGCGCGACAACAATCTTCCCATTATTGTATTTTCCCTCGATGAGCCGGGGGGCTTCAAGGGCATCCTCGCAGGCGAAGGCACCTATACAACCGTTCACGCCTGAGGGCGCGAAACAGCACGAGGATACCATCATGGCTGACGATATCGAAATCGACACTGCGGACCTGGAACGGCGCATGGAGGGGGCGATCGCCTCGCTCAGAACCGAATTTGCGTCCCTGCGCACAGGCCGTGCCAGCGCGTCGCTGCTTGAGCCTGTGATGGTTGACGCCTACGGCCAGATGACGCCGATCAATCAGGTTGGCACCGTTAACGTGCCCGAGCCGCGGATGGTCACCATCAACGTCTGGGACAAAGGTCTCGTCAATAAGGTGGAAAAAGCTATTCGTAACAGTGGCTTAGGTATCAATCCGCAGATGAACGGGACGATCATCATGCTGCCCATCCCCGAGTTGAACGAAGAGCGCCGCCGCGATCTGACCAAGGTCGCCTCGACCTACGCCGAGAACGCCCGCGTCTCAGTACGCAATGTGCGCCGCGACGGCATGGACAAGATCAAGAAGGCAAAGGCTGTTGGCATGGGCGAGGACGACCAGAAATTCTGGGAGACTGAGGTACAGGACCTGACCAACCGCTTCATTACCCGCGTCGACGAAACGCTGGAGACGAAGCAGGCAGAGATCATGCAGGTCTGATTGATGTTCGGGCGCAAGGGCACAGAAGGCAAGAGCGCTGCAGGCAAGGCAGCGGCCGTGGCGCAGGTCAGCGACGCGAGCGCCAAAGCGCAGCTGGGTCCACGTCATGTAGCCGTTATCATGGACGGAAATGGCCGTTGGGCGCAGGCCCGCGGGCGCCCGCGACTTTTTGGTCATCATGCGGGTGCAAAGCGTGTGCGCGAGATCGTCAATGCCTGCCCTGATTTAGGGGTCAAGTACCTGACCGTATTTGCCTTTTCCACCGAGAATTGGAAGCGTACGCAGACCGAGGTCGCCGGACTGATGAGCCTTTTTCGCCGCTACATCGCCAAGGAGGCGCGCGCGCTGCGCGACGAGGGCGTACGCGTCCGGTTTATCGGGGATCGTGTGCGTCTGGATGCTAAGCTGATCGCGCTGATGGACGAGCTTGAGACGATCACTGAGGGTAATGACCGAATCCACCTTACCATCGCGCTGAACTATGGCAGCCGCGACGAGGTCAGCCGCGCGATCAAACATTTGGCTGGCGATGTTGCTGCAGGCACATTGGCGCCCGATGATGTGAATGAAGAAACGCTAACAAGATATCTGGACACAAGCGTTTTACCCGATCCGGACCTTGTTATTCGCACATCTGGCGAGGCACGCGTGTCAAACTTCTTGCTTTGGCAATCGGCCTATGCCGAGTACGAGTTCGTCGATACGTTGTGGCCCGATTTCACCAAGGAAATTTTTGCTGGCATCGTCTCGGCCTATGGCGCACGCGACCGGCGCTATGGAGGAGCGAAGCCATGAACCGCAAGGATCGCTGGAGTGATCTCAACGTTCGTCTGATCTCGGCTGCCGTCATGATTGGCTTGGGTTTGGTCGAGGTATGGCTGGGCGGCGCGCCCTTCATGGTTGCTGTCTGGGTTCTGGGCGGTGCGATGGTATGGGAACTCTCGCGCATGTTGGGCGGACACGTCTGGGCGCCGGGGACAGGGGCGATCGCCGTTTTGGCGTTGGCGTTGGCGTGGTGGCTGCCAATATGGCTGGCCCTGCCGATGCTGATCGTTGTCGCCTGCTTTGGCGGCTGGCAAATCGCGGAGCGGCGCATTCTCTTTTGCTGCTTTGTTGCGGCCATTCTGCTGGCGTGCCACGCTGCAATCCTCCTGCGAATCGAAGCAGGCATGGCGTGGTTACTATGGGTTGTCTGCGTCGTCGTCGCGGCCGATGTGGCAGGCTACATTGCCGGCCGCGCCCTTGGCGGGCCAAAGTTTTGGCCGGCGATCAGCCCAAAGAAAACGTGGAGCGGCACAATCGCCGGATGGCTGGCAGCGGGCGTCGTGGGCGCCGCGTTTGGCTTCTATCTGGGCGCGGGGACCGGTCTGATGCTGCTGTCGGTTGTCTTGGCCGTGGCCGGGCAGGCGGGGGACATTTGGGAGAGTTGGATTAAACGTCGTGTTGGCGTCAAGGACAGCTCGAACCTGATCCCTGGGCACGGCGGAGTTCTGGACCGGTTTGACGCGATGCTGGGCGCGTCGCTGCTGGCGGGTATGCTCTGGCTCTTTGGGCTGCTGCCGGGGATCGTATGAGGCGCATTTCCATTCTAGGTGCGACAGGCTCGGTCGGTCAAAGCACGCTTGATCTTATCCGCCGCGCACCAAGAGAATTTCAGGTAGTGGCGCTGACGGGCGGCCAGAACATCGCGCAATTGGCGCAGGATGCACGCGAAATGCGCGCCGAGTTGGCCGTAACCGCGGATCCCGCGCGCTTGGACGATCTGCGCGCTGCCCTTAATGGCAGTGGCGTCCTTGCGGCGGCTGGGGAGGCGGCGTTGATCGAGGCGGCGCAGATACCCAGCGATTGGATCATGTCCGCCATCGTCGGCGTCGCCGGATTGGCGCCGGGACTGGCCGCGCTGGAGCAAGGCATGACGCTGGCATTGGCTAACAAAGAATCGCTGGTGGCAGCAGGGCCATTGATGCTGGCAACAGCGGCGGCGCATGGCGCGCGAATCCTGCCGGTGGATAGCGAACATTCTGCGATCTTTCAGGCGCTGGTTGGCGAAGACCCGCGTGCGATGGAGCGTGTGATCATCACCGCATCCGGCGGCGCCTTTCGGGACAGACCTCTGAGCGATTTGGCGCATGTGACCGTCGGCGAGGCCTCGCAGCATCCAAACTGGAACATGGGTCAACGCATCACCATCGACTCGGCCTCTATGTTTAATAAGGCGCTGGAAGTCATTGAGGCCAAAGAATTCTTTGGGCTGTCTCCTGACAGCATCGAAGTGCTGATACATCCGCAATCCACGGTTCATGCGCTGGTCGGATTTAATGACGGCGCACTTATGGCCCATGTCGGACCGCCCGACATGCGCCATGCCATCGGTTATGCGCTGAACTGGCCCGAGAGGCGCTCACTGCCTGTTGCGCGGCTGGATCTGGCCGCCATCGGGCGCCTCGATTTCGCGCATCCCGACCCGGCGCGATATCCTGCGCTAACGCTTGCGCGCCAGGTGATGGCGGCGGGCGGCCACGCCGGCGCGATCTTTAACGCCGCCAAGGAGCGCGCGCTGGATCATTTCATCGACGGCCACATCAGCTTCACCGCGATGAGCGTGCTGGTCGCGCGCGCGCTGGACGACGTCGGCGTGCAGGATGATGCGCAAGACAGCGGCGACGTCACGCTTGAAAGCGTTAGGCGCTGGGACCACCTTACACGACAACATATGGATCGCCTTGCCTTCGCCTGAGGGCGCGCACGGGCCGACCTTGACACTTAAAGACTTGATATTGACAGAATAGGATACCCCTTGGACATCAGCGCACTTATCCCGCAATTTGGTAGCTTTATCGGTGTGGTGGCGGCCTTCGTGGTCGCGCTGTCGGTGATCGTGGCAATCCACGAATACGGTCATTATATCGTTGGGCGCTGGTCTGGGATCAAGGCCGAGGTTTTCTCGCTGGGGTTTGGTCCGGTCATCTACTCGCGAGTAGACAAGCACGGCACACGCTGGCAACTGGCCGCGCTGCCCCTTGGCGGATACGTCAAATTCATGGGCGATGCGGATGCCGCCAGTGGCAAGGATAGTGCCGCGATGGCCGCCACCCTGCCTGAGCGGCTGCGCCAGACGATGCACGGCGCGCCGCTGTGGGCGCGTACGGCGACGGTTGCGGCCGGACCAGTGTTCAACTTTGCGCTGTCGATCCTGATTTTTGCGGGCGTACTGATGGTGCAGGGCCAGCGGGCGGAGCCGCTGCAAATCGGCGCGCTCAAACCGCTTCCGGCGGAGGGTGTCATGCTGCGCCCCGGCGATACTATTTTGGATGTCGCAGGCACCAATGTACCGGACTTTGACGATCGCGGCGCCTTCGATTCGTTTTCCAGCGCGCTGCCAGACCAGCAGGTGATGAACTACCGCATTCTGCGGGACGGCGCTGAGGTGAACGTGCCGGGTCCGCATCCGCTCCCGCCGATCGTGACAGGGCTGGCACCGCAATCCGCAGCCTACCGCACTGGAATGAAGACGGGCGATGTCATTACATCCGTCAATGGCAATGCGATATCATCCTTTACCCAGCTGAAAAACATCGTCGAAGCGTCGAACGGCGCCCCCCTCGCCTTGGACGTTTGGCGCACCGGCGAGACGCTTCAACTGGAGCTGACGCCGCGCCGTGTGGACGAGCCGCAGGAGGATGGCGGCTTTGCCACCGCTTGGCGCATCGGCATTGCAGGCGGCTGGTCGTTCGAGCCGGGAACTGAGCGGATGGGCCCGCTGGACGCGCTTGGTGTCGGTGTGCAGCAGACCTATGCCGTTGCGTCTGGTTCGCTCTCGGGGCTGTATTACATGGTCACGGGCGCGATCAGCAGTTGCAATATGTCTGGCCCTTTAGGAATTGCTCAGGCATCGGGCGCGATGGCCTCGCAAGGCTTGTCTGACTTCATCTGGTTCATTGCTGTGTTGTCGACCGCCGTGGGCCTGCTGAACCTTTTTCCGGTACCGGTGCTGGATGGTGGCCATCTGGTATTCTACGCCTATGAGGCCGTGGTCGGCAAACCGCCCAGCGACGGCGCGCTGCGGGTGATGATGACAGGCGGTCTAATGATGATTCTTAGTCTAATGTTATTCGCGCTCTTCAACGATATCTGGTGTCCGTAGGGCTACACCCAACACCCAACGCCCAACATCTGTAAATCAAGCGCTGCTACTGAGTTGTGCATGATGTGCTGTGGTTGCCTTCGTATTGTCACAGTTTCATGCCAAAATGCGCCTTAATACAGAGTCATACACTCAATGACGCGGGGGCCATCGGGCGCCTCGCGCGCAGCAAATAGGGTATGACCGATGCAACACATCTCTGGCGGTTACAAAGGCATCAGCCTTTTCATTGACGTGAATTTTGATCGTTTTTTAATGCCCGGCGCATTAGCCGTCGCGCTCTTTGTCGGCGCGTTTATCGCCTCGCTCTGAGTTCTGCTGCCAAAGTCACCTCTGCGCTGCACTAACAGTCCCAGCATGACATCTTAGCAATGCGTCATTGGCGTTTTGACAAGCCCACCCGGACCCGTTACTGAAAATCATTGCTGGATTGTCTGACTGGGTGGAAACATGAATCTTCCAAATTTCCTGTGCGCATGGCGCGTATGTAAATCGCCGCGCAAAGCCACCGAGACAGCGCCTGCTCATCGCAGCGCGATGCCTATTTCTGTCTGTATCGCACTGATAACATTTATTTTTACGCTAACACCCATATCGGCGCAAGCGCAATCTTATCGCTTTACCGACGTCGCCATCGAAGGCAACCAGCGGATAGAGTCCGGCACTATCCTAACATACGCAGGAATCGGGCGTGTGCAGACCGTTTCAGCTGGCGAACTGAACGAGGCGTATCAGCGCATTCTTGGCAGCGGCCTGTTCGAGGAAGTGTCGATCAATCCGCGCGGCAACACGCTTGAAATCAAAGTGACCGAGTATCCGACGATCTCGAAAGTAGCGTTCGAGGGCAATACTCGCATCGATGATGAGGATTTTTTGGGTCAAATCGAGAGTTCGTCGCGCCAAGTATTTAACCCTGCCAAGGCTGAACGTGATGCGGCCATGATCGTGGACGCCTATGCGCTCACCGGGCGCAATGCCGCCCGCGTAAATCCCAAAGTTATCCGCCGCAGCGACAATCGCGTTGATCTGGTGTTTGAAATTTTTGAGGGTAAGAAGATTGAGGTCCAACGCCTGAGCTTTGTCGGCAACCGCGCGTTTTCAGACCGTCGCCTGCGCCGCGTCGTCGACAGCAAGCAGGCGGGTATTTTTCGGACGCTGGTTAACCGCGACACCTTCGTTCAGGACCGAATCGAGTTCGACAAGCAACTCTTGGCAGATTTCTATGCCGCGCGCGGCTACGTCGATTTCCGCGTCACCGGCGTTAACGCCGAGTTGGCTCGCGAGCGCGACACCTACTTTGTGACGTTCAACATTCAGGAAGGCCAGCAATTCAAATTCGGCCGCCTGACCACGATAAGCGAGTTGAACGGCGCGGATGCGGCTGAATATCAAGATGCGCTCAAGATCCGGCCAGGTCAGATTTATTCGCCCACACAGATCGAGAATTCGATCGCCCGGATGGAGCGTTTAGGCGTCCAGCAAGGCATAGATTTCCTACGAGTCGAGCCGCGCATCACCCGTAACGACCGCGATCTGACACTGGACTTAGAGTTTGCACTGGTGCGCGGCCCGCGCATCTTTGTCGAGCGGATCGATATCGAGGGCAATACCACCACGCTTGACCGCGTGATCCGCCGTCAGTTCGACACGGTCGAAGGCGACCCATTTAATCCGCGCGCGATCCGCGAATCCGCCGAGCGTCTCCGTGCGCTAGATTTCTTCGAGACGGCTGATGTCGACGCGCGCGAGGGGTCCACCCCTGATCAGGTTATAGTGGATGTAGATGTCGAAGAGAAAAGCACTGGCTCTTTGTCCTTCGGCGCGTCCTATTCGAGTAGCAGTGGCATCGGCTTTTCGGTCGGATTCGCCGAGCGTAACTTCCTTGGACGTGGCCAACGGCTATCGGCACAGATTTCGACCAGCGCGGATCAGGCGAACTACAATCTCAGCTTTGTCGAGCCCGCATTCCTAGGCCGTGACGTCGAGTTTGGCCTTGATTTTGGTCTGATCGAGACGACGGACGACTTCTCGTTCTACGACACGACAATCGGCACGTTCCGGCCTAGCTTGACGTTCCCTGTCAGTGAAAGTGGCCGGTTGTCGCTGCTCTATAGTGCCGCCTACAAGGACATGAGTAACTACAACGGGACCAGTGGAATCCTTGCGAACGAAACGCTGCGCGGCGGCGAATTCGCCAGCGGTGTGGGCTACGAGTACACGTACGACACTCGCCGTACTGGATTGAACCCGAACGCCGGCGTGCTGTTATCCTTCGGGCAAGAATTCTACGGCGTCGGCGGCGATCAAGAATACATCAAGACCGGCTTGCGCGGCATTGCACAGACTAGGATCCTGAACGAAGAACTGACGCTGCGGGCCACTCTGGAAGGCGGCGCCTTGAACTTTAACGGTGGCGACAACAGCCGCGCCGTCGACCGGTATTCGGGCCAGATCATGCGTGGGTTCGAGCCGAACGGTATCGGCCCAACAGAGGCAGGCGAGCAACTGGGTGGTAACTTTTTTGCCGCGCTCAAATTCGACGCCGAATTCCCGCTGGGCCTGCCGGACGAATATGGCATAACTGGCGGCGCATTCTACGATATCGGTAGCATCTGGGACATCGATACAACGGGCGCCATCGGCGCGCTGGCCTCGACCGGATTCAAGGCGCGTCATGCAGTTGGCCTGTCGGTCATTTGGCAATCGCCCTTTGGTCCGCTACGCTTCAACTTCTCGAACGCGCTGCAAAAAGAGCCGGGCGACAAGACGCAATCCTTCGATTTGTCCATCGCTTCGTCATTCTAATGCAGCCGAGTACAATGCTGCGTAGCCCGGTTTGCATTTTGGGCCGCGTGGCGCTACATGGGGTGTTAGCCTGTGCGCTGGCCTTCGGGCTGGTGCCGGGAGCTGAGGCGCAAACCCAGACTGTCGGTACCGTGCAGAGCGAGATACTGGTGCTGGATCCCGACCGTCTCTTTGCCGAGAGCCTTGTGGGCCAGCGACTGACCGAGCAATATCAAAATGCGCGTACCGCGCTGATTGCCGCCAATCGCGAGCTAGAGGCAGAACTGCGTGCCGAAGAGCAGGCGCTGACTGACTCGCGCAAGACGATGGGTGCGGCCGCTTTTCGTGCACAAGCGGACGGTTTTGACGCGCGCGTTCGATCGATCCGCTCCGAGAACGAGCGCAAAGCGCGTGATCTTGAGCGGGGCCGCGAACTGGCGCCGCTGTCGCTGATGCGCGTTGCTGAGCCTGTCCTGGTGCAAGTGATGCGTGATACGGGCGGCAAGATCATCCTGGATAACCGCCAAGTGCTGCTGCGCGCCGATGCGATTGACATCACTGATCTGGCCATCGCGCGTGTGGATGCGGTGATTGGCGATGGTGCGACGATGGATGACGGCACTGTGCCAATACCAGATCCAGCGCAATCGCAAAGCACGGATAGTGTTGACGCCCAGAGTGGTCCCGCCGAATGATGCGGCACTTCTTGCTCCGCATCCGCCGAATTGCTACAGCGGAGCGGAGCCTGCCTGCGCCGCCATGCGGCGTCGCAAGCGCCTGAAAGGACAAATATGACCCAGCCGCGTACCTCTGCCGACATATCCATGATCCAGCGTCTTATCCCGCATCGTTATCCGTTTTTGCTGATCGACAAGGTGCGCGATATCGAAGGATATCAAACCGCCGTCGGAATTAAGAATATCACGATGAACGAGCCGCATTTTCAGGGCCATTTTCCGGGTAAACCCATTATGCCGGGTGTCACCATCGTTGAGGCGATGGCGCAGACGGCAGCCGTCATGGTTGGCATCGCGCTGGAGATGGAGGACCAGAATATGCTGGTCTATTTTATGGCCATCGACAAATGTAAGTTCCGCCGCATGGTGGTTCCGGGCGACGTGTTGGAGATGCACCTAACGACCGTGCGTGGCAAGCCGGGTGGCAAGGTCTGGAAATTTGCAGGCGTCGCAACGGTTGATGGCGACATGGCCTGCGAGGCGGAATTCACCGCCATGATGGATCTTGGCGCCGCATCATGAGTGCGCTGGGAATTCACCCCAGTGCTATCGTAGAGCCGGGCGCGCAAATCGGTGCCGGCTGCACGATTGGTCCGTTCTGCCACATCGGCCCTGACGTCACGCTGGGCGTTGATTGTGTGGTGAAGAGCCATGTTGTCGTCACTGGCCAGACCAGCATTGGCGCGGGCAGCACCATCTATTCCTTTGCCTGCATCGGTGAGGTGCCGCAGGATTTGAAGTTTCAAGGCGAAATAACGCGACTTGAGATTGGTGCGCGCGCCCGTATCCGCGAGCATGTAACGATCAATACCGGTACTGCTGGTGGCGGCGCCGTGACGCGTATTGGTGACGATTGCCTATTGATGGCAGGCTGCCACGTGGCCCACGACGTGCGCGTCGGCGACCGCGTCATCATGGTGAACAACGCCGCTCTAGCCGGACATTGCGTGATCGAAGATGACGTGATTCTTGGTGGGCTGTCGGGCGTACATCAGTTCGTGCGCATTGGTCGTGGCGCGATAATCGGCGCGGTTACGATGGTGACGAATGATGTCATCCCATACGGTCTTGTTCAGGCACCGCGCGGCGTGCTGGACGGATTGAACCTTGTTGGGCTCAAGCGGCGCGGCGTGAGCCGGGCCGACATCACCGCGCTGCGTGCTGCCTTCCAAATGCTGGCACAGGGCGAGGGCACCTTTCAAGAGCGTGCCAGGCGCATGGGCGGCGAGTCGGACAGTGCCTACGTGGCGCAGATCGTGGAATTCGTGACGGGCGACAGTGATAGGTCGTTCCTAACGCCAGGGCAGGGATGATGTCATGACTGACCGTCTTGCAATCCTCGCCTGCGGCGGAGCTTTGCCAGTGCTGCTGGCCCGCGCGCGCCCAGATGCCGTGCAATATACGCTTCGCGGCGTGCCAAGCGCGCTGTCTGAGACGGCGCAGGAGTTTCCGTTAGAAAAGATCGGTGCCCTTTTTGCAGCGATGAAGGAGGCCGGAATCACACGGATGGTGTTTGCCGGATCGCTGAACCGTCCGGCGTTGAACCCCGGTGATTTCGATGCCGAGATGATGCGGATCGCGCCCGGCCTGATGGTTGCGATTTCGCAGGGTGATGATGCTTTGCTGCGCTTAGTGATTTCAGTGTTCGAGGCGCAGGGATTTACCGTTCTTGGAGCGCAGGAGTTACTGCCCGGCCTGGCTGTCGAGGCGGGTCTGGCCATTGGCCCCGCGCCGAGCGCGGCTGAACAGGCCGATGCGGCCCGCGCGGCCTACATCCTGGCCGAAATATCGCCGCTGGATCTCGGCCAGGGCTGTGCGGTGGCGGGCGGTCAATGTCTGGGGATCGAGACTGTGCAAGGCACCGACGCGTTGCTGGCCTATGTGGCGCAGGTGCCTATCGCGCTGCGGCGCGGGCAGCGCGGCGTCTATGTCAAGGCGCCGAAGGTTGGTCAAGACCTGCGCATCGACATGCCAACCATCGGCCCGTCGACGATTGTTGGCGTGGCCGATGCCGGTCTTGCCGGTCTGGTCCTTGCGGCCGATCAGGTGGTTATCCTCGACCGCACCGCAACGCTGGCGCGCGCAGAGGAGCGTGGTATTTTCTTGATATCGCAAAACTTTGCGTGAAGATATTTATCCTCGCAGGTGAGGCGTCTGGTGATCGGCTGGGCGCTGCGCTGATGGCGGGGTTAAAGGCGCTGGCAGACGTAAAGTTCATCGGCATCGGCGGCCCGCTGATGCAGGACGAGGGGCTGGACAGCCTCTTTCCGATGGACGAATTGAGCGTCATGGGCATCACCGAGGTGCTACCGAAATACCGTCACCTCAAACGCCGTATCCGCCAGACCTCAGACGCGGTTCTGGCCTGCGACGCGGATGTTCTGATCACGATCGATAGCCCCGACTTCTCACTGCGCGTTGCGGGTTTGGTCAAAGCACGCAAGGATATTCGGACGGTGCATTACGTCGCGCCGTCAGTCTGGGCATGGCGGGCAGGCCGCGCGGCCAAGATGGCAAAAGTGATTGATCATGTGCTGGCCCTGTTGCCGTTTGAGCCGCCATACATGCGCGCCGCAGGCATGGATTGCGATTTTGTCGGTCACCCGGTCGTGGCCGAGCCGCAGGCCAGCGGCGCAGAAGTCGTGCAATTCAGGGCGCGTCACGATTTGGGCGATGCGCATATTTTACTGGTGCTACCGGGTTCTCGCATGGGCGAGGTGGCACGGCTTGGTCCGATCTTTGGGCGCGCATTGCGGCCGGTGCTGGCGCAGTATCCAGACCTCAGGCTGATCGTTCCGACCACCGGACATGTTGCGCCGGTGTTGCGGGAGGTGTCGGCTGATTGGCCAGCTGCGCCACTGATCTTGGATCCGCGGCACATGAAGACCGGCACTTATAAGTTCGAAAAGATGGCGGCCTTTGGTGCTGCCTCGGGTGCGTTGGCCGCATCTGGCACCGTTTCGCTGGAGTTGGCGGCAAGCGCGACGCCGATGGTCATCGCTTATGATGTCAGCTGGGTCAGTCGGCAAATTATCGCGATGATGCTGAAAATCGACACGCTGACGTTGGTCAATCTAGTGAGCGAAACCCACGCAATTCCCGAGTGTAACGGCAAGCATTGTAATCCGCCTGAAATATCGGCGGCATTGCTTAGGATGCTGGACACGCCCGGCGCGCAGATGGCAGCGATGGATGATACCATGCTGCGTCTCGGCAGGGGCGGTGAGGCGCCGGGCCTGCGGGCTGCGCGGGCTGTTTTGGCGGGGCTTCAGTAGCCGCGCCAGATCCAGCCACCGCCGAGGATGCGGCTGCCGCCGGTTTCGTAGAACACGCAGGCCTGACCGGGTGACACACCTTCTTCGGGCGTCAGCAATTCGATCTCTGCAGTCGTGGCCGAAAGGGTCCGGATCACCGCCTCGCGCGGCGCGCGGGTTGAGCGGATCTTGACCGATACGTGCCGCTCGGCCACGGCGTCAAAGGCATCGTCGCCCAGCCAATTAATTTCGCGCACAGGTACGATGGCAGTACTCAGCAGCTCCTTGGGGCCAACGATCACCTGCCGCCCATCGACGTCCAGCTTGACCACGTAAAGCGGCGTCTCCAGCCCGCCGATGCCCAGCCCACGGCGCTGGCCCACGGTATAGTGCAGCACCCCGTTATGGGTGCCCAGCACGGTCCCCTCGGTATCGACGATCTCGCCCGGCTCTGCCGCGCCGGGACGCAGTTTTTCGATGACAGACGCGTAGTTCCCGTTCGGCACGAAGCAGATATCCTGACTGTCCGGCTTGTCCGCCACGCTCAGCCCGTATTTCGCGGCCAGCGCGCGGGTCGCGTCCTTGGACGGCAGATGGCCAAGGGGGAAGCGCAAGTAATCCAGCTGCTCTGGCGTAGTGGAGAAGAGGAAATAGGACTGGTCTCGGTTCGCATCCGCAGCCGAGTGAAGCTCGGGGCCATGCGCACCGGTCTTGCGCTGGATATAGTGGCCCGTTGCCATGCAGTCGGCCTCAAGATCGCGGGCCGTTTCCAGTAGATCTTTGAACTTGACCCGCTCGTTGCAGCGGATGCATGGCACTGGCGTGGCGCCGGCCAGATAGCTGTCGGCGAACTCGTCGATCACGGCCTCCTTGAAGACGTTTTCGTAGTCCAGCACGTAATGGGGAAAGCCCATGTCTTCGGCTACGCGGCGCGCGTCATGGATGTCGAGGCCCGCACAGCAAGCGCCCTTCTTGGCCAATGCAGCCCCATGATCATAGAGTTGGAGGGTCACGCCTACAACGTCATACCCTTCCTCGGCCAGTTGTGCGGCCACGACCGAGCTGTCGACGCCGCCCGACATCGCGACGACCACGCGCGTCTGCGATTCCGGCTTGGCGAAGCCGAGCGAATTGATTCGGATATCTGTATCGAGGGGCATGGCGCGCGCTCCGTTTGCAGCTTTGACTATGCTCACATAGTGGTTCCGGCCGCGAAACGCAAAAGGCTTTAACGCGCCGGGTATCTGCTGGATATCCGCGCGCTTTAGGTAAATCCTAGCTATTTGGATTACGCCGTTTCAGCCCCTGTTAAGGGCGGCTGGGCCATTCTTAGCCTCTGTTTTACGAGGATGATGGCGATGTATCTGAAAAAAGTTGATGGTCCGCGGGCCGTGACCCTGCCCGATGGCAAGGTAATGACGCAGGCAGATCTGCCGCCTTTCGATACGGTGCGCTGGGTTGCCTCGCGCAAGCTGTCGGTGGTGCGGGGCGTTCTCTATGGTCTTGTTACGCAGGCAGAAGTTTGCGCGCGCTACCACCTGAGCGATGGCGAGTTTGAGGAATGGGTACGCGCCGTTTCACTGCATGGAGAGGATGCATTGAAGGCGACGTCGTTGAAACTCTATCGGCAACCTTGAGTTGTTTTCGCAAAACGTTAGTCTATGGTAACTTGTAGTTAACCAATTTTGACCAGTGTGTTTTCAACAAGTCCTTATATGGAGATCATTTAATGCGCGTCCTTTTGGTGGAAGACGATCTGACAACTTCAAAAAGCATTGAGTTGATGCTGACCCATGCCAATCTGAACGTTTACACGACGGAATTGGGCGAGGAGGGGATCGATCTGGCCAAGTTATATGATTACGATCTTATCTTGCTGGATATCGGACTGCCTGACATGACGGGTCATGATGTGCTGCGCCAGTTGCGCCTCGCGCGGATTGAAACGCCAATCCTGATCCTGTCCGGCGCCGACGATACCGAAAGCAAGATCAAGGGTTTTGGCTTTGGCGCAGACGATTACCTGACCAAGCCGTTCCACCGCGAAGAACTGGTGGCGCGTATCCATGCGATCATCCGCCGGTCGAAGGGGCACTCGCAATCGGTTATCCGCACGGGGCTGATCAACGTCAACCTGGATGCCAAGACGGTCGACGTCGCCAGCAAGACGGTGCATCTGACTGGCAAGGAATACCAGATGCTCGAGCTGCTGAGCCTGCGAAAAGGCACGACCCTCACCAAGGAGATGTTCCTGAACCACCTTTACGGCGGTATGGATGAGCCCGAATTGAAAGTCATCGACGTTTTTATCTGTAAACTTCGCAAGAAGTTGAGCGAGGCGACAGGTGGTGAAACTTATATTGAGACTGTCTGGGGTCGGGGCTATGTGTTGCGTGATCCCGAGAAGTCCGAGCTGGATCAAGAGCGGCTGGCAATGGGCGCCTGAGGACGCGTTGAGATGCAAACCGGCGTGTTGGCTTGGCGAGCATATCGGCGGCGGTCGGCATGATCGTGATGGGATGCGCATGAATCGCGCCTAAACTCTGGACCTGACCGGGGGCACCGCCTATCACGTCCCCCATGAGGAAGGCCCAACTTTTTTAGGCCGCGGAACTTGGGGGGCATGTATGCAGGACACGCCTGTCGTGAGCGCACTGACCGAAGAAGAGGCCGGGGCAGAATTGGCCCGTCTGGCCGATACACTGTTGCGGGCCAATCTGGACTATTACGGCGAAGACGCCCCGACCCTGAGTGATGCGGACTATGACCGCCTCAAGGCGCGCAATACCGAGATCGAGGCGCGCTTTCCCAAATTGAAACGTGCCGATAGCCCCAGCGAGATGGTTGGTGCCGCGCCTGTTGGGGGCTTTGGCAAGATAACACATGCTCAGCGGATGATGTCGCTCGGCAACGCCTTTGATGCTGGGGACATACGCGACTTCGACGAGCGTGTGCGCAAGTATCTTGGCCTCAGAACGGACGCGCCGCTGGCCTACACCGCCGAGCCCAAGATCGATGGGCTTAGTCTGAGCCTGCGGTATGAAGACGGAACGCTGGTGCAGGCCGCGACGCGCGGCGATGGCAAGGTGGGCGAAAACGTGACCGCGAACGCCCGGACGCTGGCCGATATCCCGCTGCGCTTGAACGGTGCGCCCAAGGTGCTTGAGGTGCGCGGCGAAGTGTATATGAGCCATGCAAACTTTCAGGCGCTGAACGTGCGCCAATCTGCCACAGGCGCTAAAATATTCGCCAATCCGCGTAATGCCGCCGCCGGATCGCTGCGCCAGTTGGACGCGAAGATCACACGCTCTCGCCCGCTGGCCTTTTTCGCTTATGCTTGGGGCGAGCTGAGCGCGCCGCTGGCCAATACGCAATCGGGCGCGATTGAACGGCTTGGGAGCCTAGGCTTTTCGACCAATCCGCTGACGATGCGCTGCGACGGGCCGGCCGACCTATTGGCCCATCACGCGGATATCGAGCAGCGACGCGCTGATCTGGGTTACGATATCGACGGCGTCGTCTACAAGGTCGACGATCTGGAACTGCAGCGCCGCCTAGGCTATCGCAGCACGACGCCCCGCTGGGCCATCGCGCACAAGTTCCCTGCCGAACTGGCCTGGACCCGGCTGGAGATGATCGACATCAATGTTGGCCGCACTGGCGCGCTCAGCCCCGTCGCGCGGCTGGCACCCGTGACGGTGGGCGGCGTCGTTGTCAGCAATGCAACCCTGCATAACGAGGATTACATTGCCGGGCGCGGCGGTGACGGTGGTGATATTCGCGGTGGCAAGGATATCCGCGTTGGCGATCGCGTGCAGATCTACCGCGCCGGTGACGTCATTCCCAAGATCGCCGATCTTGACATGTCTGCGCGACCCGAGGGCGCTGTGCCTTTCCGTTTTCCAAACATCTGCCCCGAATGCGGATCAGACGCGATTCGCGACGAAGGCGACGCCGTCCGGCGCTGCACCGGTGGCATGGTCTGCCCTGCGCAGGCGGTCGAAAAGCTAAAGCATTTTGTCAGTCGCGGCGCTTTTGACATCGAGGGTCTGGGCGCCAAGCAGGTGGAAATGTTCTACCGCGACGATCAGCTACCGATCCGCACACCGGTCGATATATTTACGCTGGGCGTGCGGGACGGCCGTAGCCTGACGAAGCTGGCGAATCGCGAAGGGTGGGGCGCGACCAGCGCCGCAAACCTGTTTGCTGCGATTGAGACACGCCGGACCGTGCCGCTGGGGCGGTTGATTTTTGCGCTGGGGATTCGTCATGTGGGCGAGGTCGCCGCCGCAGATCTGGCGCGTCATTTCGGCAGCTGGCGTGCGTTGCTTGCGGGGGTCGACGCGGCAGCGCCTGCTGCGGCATGTCAGTTGCAAGCCGATACGGCCGAAGCCGAGGAGCGCCGAATTGCCGCCACGGAAGGCCGTCGCGCCCGCATCAAACCCGCGCGCGACGCCGTCTGGGACGGCGCCAGCGATGTGGCCCGCGCTGCCTGGGACGACCTGACCGGCATCGACGGTATTGGCGCAACGGTCGCTGTGGCCCTTGTCACCGGATTCCAGCAAAAGGCTGAACGCGCGTCGATCGACGGCCTCATCGCGGAGTTGCTGGTCGAGGATGCCGCCGCGCCCCACGCTGATGGCAGTCCGGTCGCGGGCAAGACAGTCGTTTTCACGGGCACGTTGGAGAAAATGACCCGCGCCGAGGCTAAGGCCCGCGCCGAATCTTTGGGCGCCAAAGTGTCGGGCAGCGTGTCGGTGCGGACCGATATTTTGGTCGCGGGGCCAGGTGCGGGGTCCAAGGCTGCCAAGGCCGCCGAGTTGGGCGTCGAAACCATGGACGAGGACGCGTGGCTCGCGTTGATCGGCAGCGCATGAGCGGTGAGATCAAAGCGCCGCCAAAAGGGCGACCTGAGGCGCTTTTTCCGCTCTTTGCGGATATCGAGACGTTGCCAGGGGTCGGCCCTAAATCGGCCAAGATGCTGATGGCACTGCATGTTTCAAAGCCTGTTGATCTGGTGCTGACGCTACCGCATTCAGGCATCGACCGCCGCAAGCGGGCGTCGGTGCAGGGCGCCGATCTGCCCGGTGTTGTCACAGTAGAGGTGATTGTTGGACAGCACTGGGCACCCGCGCGACGCGGCGGCGCCTATCGCGTGACAGTAGAGGATGCGGAGGTCAGCTTTCAGATCGTGTTCTTTCGCGCGCATGACGAATACCTGCGCCGGATGCTGCCCACCGGTGCGCACCGGATCGTTTCTGGCAAGGTCGAGCTGTTCGACGGTGTCGCGCAGATGGTGCATCCCGATTACATGCTGCCGGTGGAGGATGCTGGCGACATACCCGAATTTGAGCCGATTTATCCGCTGACTGCCGGGCTAACGCAAGGGGTCATGCGCAAGGCCGTTGCTGGGGCGCTGGCCCGCCTGCCGGACGTCGCTGAATGGATCGACCGCGGGCAAAAGGCGCAGGCGGATTGGCCTGACTGGGCAGAGGCGTTGCACACCGCCCACGCGCCGCAGGCGATGGGTGATCTGGGCGCGACGCATCCCGCGCGGGTGCGGCTGGCCTATGACGAGCTGATGGCGCATCAATTGACGCTGGCTTTGGCGCGGTTGGCGTTCCGGAGGGTCAAGGGCCGTGCAACGGTGGGCAATGGCGCGCTTCAGCGCCGTGTTCTGGACGCATTGCCCTATAGCCCGACGGGCGCGCAAACGCGGACGATTGCTGAGATCGCCGCCGACATGGCGCGTGATATCAAGATGAACCGCCTGCTGCAGGGGGATGTCGGCGCAGGCAAGACGCTGGTCGCGCTCAACGCTCTCTTGATTGCGGTTGAAGCGGGCGGGCAGGGCGTAATGATGGCGCCTACCGAAATCCTCGCGCGCCAGCATCTGGAGGGACTGAGGCCGCTGGCCGAAAGCGCGGGCGTCGTACTGGAGATTTTGACCGGACGTGACAAGGGAGCCGAACGGCGGGCTAAGCTGGCAGCGCTGAAGGCAGGTGATATTCAGATCCTTGTGGGCACACATGCCGTGTTTCAAAAGGATGTCGAATTCAGCGATCTGCGCCTGGCTATCGTAGACGAACAGCACCGTTTTGGCGTGCGCCAGCGGCTAGAGTTGGGCCGCAAGGGCGCTACTGCAGACGTGTTGGTTATGACCGCGACGCCCATCCCACGGAGCCTTAGTCTGGCCCAATACGGCGATATGGACATTAGCATTCTGGACGAAAAACCGCCGGGGCGCAAACCAATCTCCACGGCGCTGGTTAACATGCTGCGCATGGATGAGGTCGTCGAGAAGCTGCGCCGCGCGATCTCGGAAGGGCGTCAGGCCTACTGGGTTTGCCCTCTGGTTGACGAGAGCGAGGTCAGTGACCTCAGCAGCGCCGAAGAGCGTTTTCGGCGCCTGCGTGCGGTATTGGGTGAGGGCCTCGTCGGGCTGGTTCACGGGCAGATGCCACCCAACGACAAGGACGAGGCAATGCGCGCATTTCAACGGCGCGAGACATCTGTTCTGGTCGCGACGACAGTGATCGAGGTTGGCGTCGACGTGCCAAACGCATCAATCATGGTGATCGAGCGCGCTGAAAGCTTTGGTTTGGCCCAACTCCACCAATTGCGTGGCCGTGTGGGCCGGGGTGAGGCCGCATCGACTTGCCTGCTGATGTATCAGGCTCCCCTAGGAGAGAGTGGGGAGCGGCGATTGGCGACGATGCGCGACACCGAAGACGGATTTCGCATCGCGGAAGTCGATCTGGAAATGCGCGGTGCGGGCGATGTGATTGGTACGGCGCAATCGGGTCTGCCGCAGTTCCGCATCGCCGATCTAGAGGGGCAGGCTGCGCTAATGTCTGTCGCACAAAGTGATGCGCGCAAGTTGCTTTTGGACGATCCTGATTTGACCAGTCCGCGCGGACAAGCAGCCCGCGTGTTGCTGTGGTTGATGGAGCGCGATCAGGCAATTCGTTTGATATCAGTGGGTTAGGCGTGCAACCACACTTTGTTACCAAATGTTCCCATAAAGTTCTTTACATAGCTGGCTGAAAATGAGAACAAAGTAGCAACTGATAGATTGAAAGGTCGCCATAATGATACGCCAGATCAAAGCAGTCGCCGCCCGCTCGCAAGATACGCTGCTGAGCGATGCAATCGGTGCCGCCGCCTTGATGGTCAAGTTGGTGGGCTGCCTCTATTTGGCGGGCCTTGCCCAAGGATTTTGACACACTCGTTACTGCCTGCGATATCTCGTGACTCTTTGCTCCCGTATCACACGTCCCCATGAGTGATGCACTGTGGTCGACACCACCTGTCGTTGATCGCCTTTGGGGTTTTCCTTTGCCCCATATTGCGGTGAAGAGGGTCCCACATGAGAATACGCTTACTGCCGCCGCCATCCTCATCGGATGCGCGGCGGTTTTTTTACGTCAGCTGATATACGGGGTCAGGCGCAAGCCGTCTCGATTGCCTCGATGGCGGCGTCTAGCGCCAACATGATAGACGCATGCCTGTTCTTGTAATCGCGTGCGGGCATCAGCACTTCCAGCCCATCGAAGGGGGCAGTCGGCGCTGGACCGTTCTCTTTGAGCATTGCACGCAGTGTACCTTGCGCCGCGCGCACCTGCGCGGGTGTGCAGCCGACGATATTGGCCCCCACGACACTGGCGGCGGCCTGGCCGAGCGCGCAGGCCTTCACGTCCTGGCCATAGTCAGTGATGATACCATCCTCGCAAGTCAGATCCACCGTCACCGCCGATCCGCAGAGCGGTGCGCGTAGCTTGACTGTCGCGCCGGGAGCGTCTAGCCGACAGTGCCTGGGGATGTCTGCGGCCAGCGCAAGGATGCGGGACGAGTAAAGCTTTATCATGTCTGTATCGGCGGTCATGGCTAGTCCTTTAGTGTATTGATCCTTAGATAAGGCGCGCGCCGCCAGATGCAAAAGGAAAACCCCCCGATGAGTTTCGATGCAGCAAGTTTGACCTATAACGATGCCGGTCTGATCCCGGCAATTGCGCAGGACGCGGCGACTGGTGAGATGCTGATGATGGCCTGGATGAACGCGGACGCCGTTGCTCAGACGCTGGACACGGGGCGCGTGACCTACTGGTCGCGCTCGCGGCAGGCGTTCTGGATTAAAGGTGAGACATCAGGCCATACCCAAGAGTTGGTGGAGTTTCGCGTCGACTGCGACCGTGATTGCCTGCTGCTGAAGATTAAGCAGACCGGGCCGGCCTGCCACACCAACCGGCGCAGCTGCTTTTACACAGTGATTGAAGATGGAGCGGAAAAGATCGTGATAGCGCCTGAGGCGCCCTGAGGGATTTGGATATTTAGAATCAAAAAAAAGTCCAAAGTACTTCGAGTGATGCGTGTACCGGGCTTAGTCTGAAGCACGCTGCCGTGCGCGCGCGCGCATGTATCAAATGAGGCGCAGCACATCAGGGTTTTCATAGGGACGTTTCTGGTAGGCCGCAGAAATCGCGAATATCGTTTGGCGTCGCGCCATCGCTGCGATATTTTGAAATGGCGCGGGCATCGTTCCGCTTGGCCAGTCGCTTGCCCGCGTCGTCGCGGATTAGACGGTGATGATGATAGTGGGGCGTCGGCAGATCCAGTAGGCGCTGAAGGATCACGTGGATCACGGTCGCGTCGAACAGATCTGTGCCGCGCGGCACTAACGTGATGTTTTGCGCGGCATCGTCTAGCACCATCGATAGGTGATATGAGGTACCCATGGCCGGGCGCGCGAGGACGATGTCGCCGATTCCGTTGATGATTTCGGTCCAGTTCGCACGGATCTGCCCGGTCTCACTTTGCGGCCCGGCGCCAGTTTCGGTGAAGGTCGGTTGGGCATCATGGAGGAAGTTCTGCGCTGCGCGCATGTTCAACCGAAGGGCTTGGCCTTTTGGCATCGGCCCATGGTTAACTTCGCAGCGGCAGGTGCCGGGGTAAACTATACCGTCGGGGCCAAGCACGTGAGCGCCCTCTTGTGGAGCGCTGGCCGAGGCGGCGATATCGCGCCGTGTACAGGTGCAAGGATAGAGCAAGCCGCGCCGCCAGAGCGTATCCAACGCTGCGCGGTAGTCTGGAAGGCGGTCTGATTGCCGCAGGGTGGGTTGCGGCCACGTAAGGCCGAGCCAAGTCAGATCGTCATAGATCTGTGCTTCCCAGTCAAGGCGACTGCGGGATGTGTCGATATCTTCGATTCGGAGCAGGAAAACACCGCCTTGGGCGCGAGCCATGTCATGCGCGAGTATCGCAGAATAGGCGTGACCCAGATGGAGCGGACCAGTGGGGGACGGGGCGAAGCGTGTGATAAAAGTCATTTTATAACAACATAGTAATATGCGATCTTCGCGCAAATAAGTAGCGATTAAGTAGGGCTTTCGTCTAACCAGCCCTGCCACGCGATCTTGGCTCGGTCGGTGTAGGCTTTGTAGCGGTCGGTGCGGCCTCTACGCCCGCCCTTGAGGCCTTCGACCGGGTGAAAGAGGCCAAAATTGATGTTCATCGGCTGGAACGTCTTGGCTTCGGCGCCTCCTGTGATGTGGTGGATTAACGCGCCCATAGCGCTGTCTTGGGGCGGCGTATCCATCGGTCGTGCCAGTATTTCCGACGCCGCAAGGCGTCCGGCCAAGAGGCCCATAGCAGCGGATTCTACGTAACCCTCGACGCCTGTGATTTGCCCGGCAAAGCGGATATGTGGATGCGCCCGCCAGCGCATCTGGTTGTCGAGCAGCGTGGGCGAATTGAGAAAGGTGTTGCGGTGGATACCGCCGAGGCGGGCAAAGCGGGCGTTTTCTAGGCCCGGTATCGTACGCAGCACATCCGCCTGTGCGCCGTATTTCATCTTGGTTTGGAAACCAACGATATTATAGAGTGTTCCTAGCGCGTTATCGCGACGTAGCTGAACGACGGCCCAAGGCTTGATTTCTGGCTGGTGGGGGTTTGTCAGGCCCACTGGCTTCATCGGGCCGTGACGCAATGTCTCGCGGCCGCGCTCGGCCATGACTTCGATGGGCAGGCAGCCGTCGAAGTAACCGGCAGTTTCGCCCTCGTGAAATTCAGTCTTGTCGGCGGCCAGCAGCGCGTCGATGAACGCATCATATGTCTCGCGGTCCATTGGGCAATTCAGATAGGCTGTGCGCTCATCCTCGGTCGCGCCCTTGTCGTAGCGCGATTGCATCCAGGCACGGCTCATGTCGATACTGTCGTGGTGCAAAATTGGCGCAATGGCGTCAAAAAAGGCCAGTGCATCGGCGCCGGTTTCCGCTGCGATCGCTTGGCCTAATGCGGCCGAGGTTAGTGGACCTGTGGCAATGATCCAGTGGCCGTCCTTGGGGATTTCGGTGATTTCAGCGTCGACCACTTCGATGTTTGGATGGGCGCGCAGCGCCTGCGACACCGATATCGCAAAAGGATCACGGTCGACGGCAAGTGCGCCGCCTGCGGGCAGGCGATGCTTGTCGGCAGTCTGCATGATAAGGCCGTTCGCGGCGCGCATCTCCCAGTGCAGCAGGCCGACGGCGTTTTGTTCGTCATCGTCCGAGCGAAAGGAATTGGAGCAGACCATTTCGGCCAGATCGCCGGTGCGATGGGCGAAGGTGGCAACTTTGGGCCGCATCTCGTGAATAACCACCTGCACGCCCATGTGGGCGGCCTGCCATGCTGCCTCGGCCCCGGCCATGCCGCCGCCTATGATGTTCAATACCTGTTTCATAGCAGGGCAGATAGTCCATCAACCCACCTTTGGAAAGGGCTCAGGTCGGTGGCGTGTCGCGGGTGACAGCGATGCCCCCGGCGGCGTCCAGAGGCAGGCCCGAGGGCATTGAGGCGGGTACACCCACCCGCCCGGTGCGCGCAATCGGATCTCCCAGCGCGCCAAGGAAGGCGAGGATTGCGGCCACTTCGGCATCGCTTAGCTGAATCTGTACCAGCTCTGCGGCCATGCCGACGCGCAGCATTTCGTCGAAATCGTCGAGGGCGGCGCCATCGGGTAGTTCCATCTGGAGGTCATGCAGCACCGCGCGATCCAGCGTATATTCGGCTAGCATGGTCAGCGGGTCCAGGTGGTGGCGCACAATATCCTCTAGCCGGGTGTAGGCGTCGTTATGGCTGTAGGGCGCAGTCAGCGTCACGTTGCGCAGCGACGGCGTGCGAAATTTGTAGCTGTCTGCGGGGTCGCCCGTCACCGCCGCGCGCCCGTGGTCGGCATAGCCGCTGGGCCCGTGTCCCTTACCCGGACCGAACTGGGGCAGGCTGATGGCATGAAAATCATGGTCGGTCTGGTAGGTGCCGCAGCTGCCCTTGCCATAAAATAGCGACATGCTGCGCATCTCGATGTTGCTCAGCGCCGCTTCTTCGCCGCGCAGAAAGGCGTCAAACGGGCTGTCTGTGGAGCAAAAGTCGAAGGCGATATAGGCTGCCAGCACCGCGCCTACATCGGTGATATAAAGAGGTCTATTTGGCCCGATAACCCAGTCGAACCGCGTGCGATAATCCGGGATAGCCGCGACGCGATCAGCCACTAACTGCCACGCGCCCGTCTGGCCGTGGATGCGGCCCTCTTAGATGGCGCCGGCGATCTCGTTCTCATGTTCCTGCCCGGCCAATTCACCGTATCGCACGCGCCCGTCATAGAACATCACCCGAAACTCTGCCGCGCTCAAATTGAACAGCGACGGGGCATTGCGCGGAACACGCGCATGCCGCCTGTTGGCCGGATCGGGCTGTCGCTCCGGCCCCAGACCGACACCGCCCTCGCCAAGCGACAAGGATATCGCGTCACCGCTGCCAAGAGCAGGGTGGTGGCACGTCGCACAGAAAATATTGCGGTTACCCAACATGATGGGGTCGAAGAACAAATCACGGCCCAGCATTACCGTCATTGCATCACTGTCGGGGAAATTAATTCGGGTCACCGCGCCGGGCACGTCGGAGGCCAGAGAGAGGCTGGCTTGGAGGGACATGACTGCGGCTGCGGTAACCCAAAATCTTACTAGAATTTAGTTCTAAAAAGTAACTTTTGAAAGAGTAACTTGAATTAATGGGGCGGGAAAACGGCAAGTATGGAAATAATAAGGCGCCAAATTGGAAACATTACCCAATTATATAGAATGACTGGCTAAAATTCGTGAACGACGCCTTTGAGATGTGCGGGCGCATGTGCGATTCGCGGCGCTACTGCGGCCAGTCGGGTTTGTGCTTGCCCAGAAAGACCGCGACTTCCTCAGCGGTGTCGTCTATCATCATATAGGTGGTCATCACATCGCCGGCGTGGATATAGGCCTGCTCCAGCGGCGTTTCGATCTGTTCGCAGAACGCCCGCTTGCCGATGCGCACCGCGCCTCCCCGTTTGGCTGCGACGGTCATCTCCTTAAGGTCGTGGCCGGCGCAGAATGCCTCGCCTGACCCAGCGAGGATAGCGGCACGGATGTGCGGCTCGCCTGCCTGCATCTCGAATTTGGCCATTGTGGCGGCCAGCGTCGCTGCGCAGGATCATCGTCATCTTGTCACTCCCAGTTGTATCGGCTCAAGTGCAGCGGTGGCAAAGGACAGGGGAAAGCATGACGTTGAAGATGAACATGGAAGAATTGGCACACTTCATGGCCACTGAGTTTCCGCAAGTTGCAGATGATTTCGTGATTAATGATCTGCTCCCGATGCATCTGTCCATTCGCCTCAAGGTGAGCGAGCGGCACTTGCGCCCCGGCGGCACGGTATCTGGCCCCGCGATATTCGCGCTGGCAGATGTCGGCATGTATCTGGCCGTGCTGGCAATGATCGGGCCTCAGGCGCTGGCCGTGACGACCAATTGCAGCCTAGATTTCATGCGCAAGCCTGCGGCGGGCCAAGACTTGATCGCGGACATCCGCATACTGAAACTAGGGCGTGTTCTGGCGGTGGGAGACGCGCTGATCCGCTCCGACGGCACGGCGGCGCCTGCCGCACGGGCCAGCCTGACCTATTCGATCCCGCCTGTGCCAAATGTCTGAATTGCAGAAAACCGGTGCTTTTGTATGGGGTATTATAATACCTAATTTTTACCACTCTGAAAACGTTATATAAATCCATGAAAGCGCATATTGACGCGGCCCAGTTAGCCTATATAAACCGCACATCACCAAGGAGGGTTGGCTCGGGCTTCACGCCTGCTGCATACCTCCGGCGGCAATTAAGGAATCTGCGGTCATGAAGACATTTTCTGCAAAACCGGCGGATATCGACAAGAAATGGATCCTAATCGACGCTGAAGGCGTTGTTTTGGGCCGTCTCGCGTCGGTTATCGCCATGCGCCTGCGCGGCAAGCACAAGGCCAGCTTTACCCCTCACATGGACATGGGCGACAACGTTATTGTCATCAATGCCGAGAAGATTCAGCTGACCGGCAAGAAGCGTGACAAGCCTAACTACTGGCACACCGGCCACCCCGGCGGCATCAAGTCGCGCACAACGGGCGAGATCCTTGAGGGCAAGTTCCCCGAGCGGGTCGTGATGCAGGCGGTCAAGCGTATGCTTCCGGGCAATACTCTGTCCCGCACGCAGATGACCAACCTGCGCGTCTATGCCGGCGGCGAGCATCCCCACGAGGCCCAGAGCCCCGCGGTGCTGGACGTCAAGAACATGAACTCCAAGAACACGCGGGTGAATTACTGATGGCTGATGAAATTAACTCCCTCGAAGATCTCGAAGCGATCACATCGGGTATCACCGCCGTTGAGGTTCTCGCCCCGCGCGAACCTGTTCGTGACGAACTGGGCCGCGCCTATGCAACTGGCAAGCGCAAGAACGCAATTGCTCGCGTCTGGATCAAGCCCGGCTCCGGCAAAGTCATTGTTAATGGCAAAGAACTGAACATCTACTTCGCACGTCCGGTTTTGCAGATGATTCTGCGCCAGCCCTTCACTATCTCGGGCACCGAGGACCAGTTCGACGTGATGGCCACGGTCGTCGGTGGCGGCCTCTCTGGTCAGGCCGGCGCGGTCAAGCACGGTGTCTCCAAGGCGTTGCAGCTCTATGATCCCAGTCTGCGCCCTGCGTTGAAAGCGGCAGGTTTCCTGACGCGCGACAGCCGCGTTGTCGAGCGTAAGAAGTACGGCCGTGCCAAAGCCCGCAAGAGTTTCCAGTTCTCCAAGCGTTAAGTTTGTTATACATGTTTTGCAAAAGGGCCGCCTCTGGTGGCCTTTTTCGCGTCGTAGGTCAGGAACATAGCGTAAATTGTTGATTATGAGATAAAATCTATCGTTCCGGTTAACCATAGAAGCCAAATCGCAAGTGCCCAGTTCACTGCAAATCCAACGAAAACGACCAGTCTGGGCAGCCCATATGGCCTGCCGTCCGCGACCTTGCGGCTGCTGGACCACGCCACATATCCCAGTGCCGACGCCATTGATATGGCTACTGTTGCGATAAGGCCTGCCTGCCCAGTTTGGTCCGTACTATACATTAAAAGCTGATAGCCGGCACCTATCGCCAGAAACATCAGCGCCTGCCAGCGGTCCCGCATCACCAGGTAGCCAAAAAAGAAAAGCGCCGACAGCACTGCGATCATCGCCATATCAAGTCCCCCAAGTTATTCATCTGGCGCAATCAGGCCCAGACCGCGCAGGTAAATTCCTATCCCGCTCTCCAGCAGATCCTCAGGCGCGAACGGGCAAGCTGCGCCCGGCGCACCGCGTGCGAACAGTTCGACTACCCCATGGCTCATCGCCCAGATATGGGCCGAGAACATGGCCGCCGGTGGGCGCTTGGACTCGGGAATGTGCTCGCATATCCGGCTAGCGGCCTCCTCCAGCACACGCCGGGCCGCGAGGGCAGCTGCGGCCAGTTCGGGCGTGCGGTTGACTGAAATACCGCTTTCGAACATCGCGATATAGTGGCCAGGGTATTTGCGTGCAAAGGCCAGATAGGCACGCCCCGTCGCCTCGAACGCTGCCAAGGCGGAGGGTTGGCCAGACTGGTAGGCATGCTCCATCAACGCCCCGAACATTTCATAGCCCTGTAGCGCTGCCTCACCGATCAGATCTTCGCGGCCGGCGAAGTGGCGATAGACTGCAGCGGGTGTGACGCCCGCACGGCTGGCTGCCTCCGACAGGGTGAAACCGGTCGGCCCCTTGGCCTCGATCAGGGTGAGAGCGGCTTCGACAAGGGCCTGGCGCAGATTGCCATGATGATACCCGCGTTTAGACATCCGCGGCCACGTCTCCGGATGCATCGGCCCACAATCCGGGCCCGCCGGTGATGGATGAATCGACCGGGCCGATGGCCGCTACGTCCTTGCTGTCATAGGGCACAGCATTCAGTATTCGGCGAAATGCAGCCAGGCGTGCGCGCCGCTTGTCATCTGACCGGATGACCGTCCACGGCGCGTGATCCGTATGGGTCTTTGCGAGTGTTTCGCAGATCGCAGCAGAATAGGTGTCCCATTTCTTTAGGCCCTCGACATCGATCCAGCTCAGCTTCAACTGTTTCAGTGGATCACCTTCGCGGCTGAGAAAGCGGCGCAATTGCTCAACCCGGCCAACATTGAGCCAAAATTTAATCAAAATTATGCCGTCCTCGACCAACATGCGTTCGAACGCAGGTGTCTGCTCGAAAAATAGCGCCCGCGCGGGCGCGCTGCAAAACCCGAAAACATGCTCGACGACTCCACGATTATACCAACTGCGGTCAAAACAAACAATTTCTCCAGCAGCAGGCAGGTGCGCGGTGTAGCGCTGAAAATACCAGTGGGTCGCCTCGGTATCGGACGGCTTGGGCAGAGCCACGACGCGCGCACCACGAGGGTTAAGGTTCTCCCGCATCCGCTTTATCGTGCCGCCTTTTCCTGCCGCATCACGCCCCTCAAATATGATGGCGATGCGCGCACCTGATGCCTTTGTCCAGACCTGCAACTTGACCATCTCTATCTGCAGCGCATCGAGCTGCGCGTCATAGTCCTTGCGCTTCATCCGGTTCGGGTACGGGTAATCTGGTTCCAGTATGTCGTTCTTTTCGGCTGATTGGATTGCCGCGCGGATGTGTTCGGGTGCGCCATGCTGGAAATACGCGCTGATCGCGCCGTCGAAGGGCAATGTCATCGTGGTGTCTCCTGTTGGAGGCCAGTATGGGGCGAGGCGGGGCGTGATACAATCGGCGCTAAAGGCCTGCGCGTTTCGCCGCGCGGTCAATGGCGGCGACGACTTCATCCTCCGCGACATGGTGCACCATGTGGCCGATGCCGGGCAGCCGGGTGAGGACGGCGCCGCTGATCTGCTGCACGAGCTTCTCCAAATGGATTTCGAGG
>Ga0307966_1000413_pt1 | contig 35836 bp, 28 predicted proteins | sample OrgLakmetagen646_FD_203141 | JGI IMG/M metagenome (GOLD analysis project Ga0307966, IMG submission 203141) | Saline water microbial communities from Organic Lake, Antarctica - #646 | ecosystem: Environmental > Aquatic > Non-marine Saline and Alkaline > Saline | place: Antarctica: Organic Lake... | reverse complement strand
CTCTGAGGATAGCGAACCGAAAGTTCATCATGGATCCGAATAGCGTCGGCGTAAGCGAGCGGTCCGCGTTGCTCCGCATAAATCGCAGCTTCAAACAACGCCTTTGGGGCTAATTGGCTCGAACGATAGTTCTGAGCCATCTCGATTAATGCATTTTGCGCCTCAGCCAAGTTACCCGTGGAAGCAAAATAGCTACCTTCAATGATGAATGAACGAGCCGCCGCGGAGCTATCCGGGAAGTCTGCACGTATTTTCTTTAACAAAGCGAGCCCTTCATCGCCAGGACCTACCTCGATCCAAATAGATGCTTTTAACAACAATACTTCAGTCATTAACAGTGATTCATCCAGTGCGTCCGAGCTACCCTCTGATAGCTGATTAATGCGCTCTATCAATGCATTCATACGGTCGAGTAAATTGACCGTTTGCCCAGCAAAAAGCGACAGTCGAGCCTCAAGCCATCGTAAGCGAATATCCAGACCATCCGGAACGACCTCGGAATCACTTTCCTCAATTAAGAGTCTGACACGATTGAGCGCAGTTAACTGTTCACCCGATGAAAGCAGGGCCCTCGCTACGTTCCACTCTGCTCTCCAGCGATCAATTTTATTTATAGAACCGCTAAAATCAGCTTGATCGATTTCTTTAATCGCTAGCGAGACGTCTCCTGACTTCACTTGAGCAGTTATTAAACGCAGCAGCAAATCCCCATCGGTTCCTAGCGAAAGCGTTTCGGCTTGAAGTGCTGTTTGATAAAAATCAACCGCGTTCGCATAATCCTCATTTAAGAAATAGCAATCACCTATCATACGGTTTAACGATCTTAGACTGGCAATATCTTGAGACTGGTCTCTCAGCTGGATCAAAAAATCCGCTGCCACTCTATACTGAGGGGGCTTTCGCTGCAAAGAAACATAGGCTAGCACCCGGTAGGTATTCGTGATTTTATTCAACCCTGGGAACTGTTCGAGTAACAAGCGCGCATCCGCCTCAGCTTGCAGTAAGTCTGGAGTATCTCCGGAAAGGGCCAACTGACTCCTCAGGTAATACATTTCACCTAATAGACGGTGCGCTGGTGAACGCTCTATCATCCGATTTAAAAAATCCACAAAAACCCCATTGGCCTCAACTGCAAGTAGCTGGAGTGCGATCCGCATAGAATCACGGTGCTGCCCACTCCTAATCAATTCGCGCAAGACGTCGGCACCTTCTCGATCGACGCCAAGCATAAGGCCCTTTAGCAGAATCAATTGATCTCTCTGAGCTGAAGTAAGCCCATTTGCTCTAGAAAGCTCTTCATTAATTACATCAACCGCTTCACTGCTGCGATCCAGATTATAGAGTATAATCGAATATTCCTTAACATAAAGGTATCCCGCAGATCTTCCTTTAATTTGACGAAACTGTGCCGACAATTTCTCAACCAGTGAACTGTCTGTTCGTGTATCTAAAATACTTTGTCGCCAAACCATCGCTTTAAAAAACGAACGCTGGGCTTCAGTCTGCGCAGCATCAACAGATTGCCGATAAAAAGCTACCGAATCGTCAGCGAGTCCTTTTAAATCAGCCAATAAGCCCTCAGCAAAAAAGAACCAAGGAACATCTGCAGAACTTAAAGAATCTATCGAAACATTCTCCAATAGTGCCTCTATTTCATTAGGTTCAACAAGAGAACCCCGCGCATATTTAGCCAGTGACTGATACAGATAATATTGGCTATCACGAGCCTCTTCGGGGATTAAATCAAGACTAGCAGTCGCTCCTTTGAAATCGCCCAAAACTATCTTAGCAACCGCCGAGTGAATTCTGATAGTCACACGTTGATCGAACGTTAATTCTTCAACCCCTAATAAATCGTTATAAAGACCAAGCGCTAACCCTGCAAGCCCGGCACCCAGTGCTTGGTCAGCTGATTCGAGCTTCCAATCAATTAAAAGCTTATCCGAAGTCTCAAAAGCCGAAACCAAATCGACCTCAAGTGGGACTTGGGCACTCGAGTAGCTGTGCAAGACACACGCACAAGACAAAAGAATGACTCGAATACTAAATTTAATATGCAAAGGAAACAACATCACCTATACAATGACAAGCAGAACACCCACTAGTTGCAAAGCGAATTTGTAGGTAGAGAAAGCAGGCAGGTAGAAACTGGTGCCCCCACCGAGGCTCGAACTCGGATTAACTGTTTAGGAAACAGCGGTTCTATCCATTAAACTATGGGGACAAGAAATACCTACTTTTAAGACATCTAAGTATGCGTAAACAATAGAATAGTTCGTAAAACGTGCTGACTCAATGCATGTGAACAAAAAAGCGACCTTATTTCTAGATTTCCGGATCAAATAATTAAGCCACTACTGATTAGCAAAATGTCACTACAGATTTAGATCCGCAGACACGCACGCTAGTGCACTAGAATGGGATGCACTATAGTAATTAAACACTGTGAAAACACGTAAAATTTATACTTGCAGAAAGGACTATACTATCTATTTTATCACAGTTCATGAGCACAGACAACAAGACTCCTAAACGCTCTCTAAATCCGATGGACTACACGTTCAACGATGTAGAGCAACTTTCCCGTTTTATTACAGAGACTGGCAAGATTTTGCCGCGCAAGGTAACTGGGCTTTCCGCTAAGCATCAACGACGCATCACGAATCGCATCAAGCAGGCTCGTAACATGCTCACGATGCAATAGAGGAAGTTTCTCTTCACCGTAGGCTTTTACAATCCTTCCCCGTTAAATGGGGAGGGATTTTTTATATTTAAACTAGAAACTTTAAGTAATCGCATAGCAAATGATGAAAACTCGCGTATTGAAAGCCAGCCTGGCAAGCACTCGCGAGTGTGTTCAACTATTACAAAAAGGTTATCCAGTAGCACTTCCAACGGAAACAGTTTACGGGCTGGCAGCGAATGGTCTGGATGAATCTGCTCTGAGAAAAATATTTGAGGTCAAAGGACGCCCATTAATAGATCCACTGATTTTACATTTTAAGAGCCTGACTCATGTAAAGGAGCACGCTCAGGATAATCATTTACTCAGTAAACTAGGTAAATTATTTTGGCCGGGACCGCTGACTCTTATTGTAGCTAAAAAAACTTCAATACCAGATCTAGCTACAGCTGGCATGAAAAGCGTAGCTGTTCGCGTGCCGTCTAATACTGTTTTCAGATCCATACTCGAAACAATCGATTTTCCATTAGCAGCACCCAGCGCTAACCCTTTTGGATACATCAGCCCAACAACGGCAGAGCACGTCCTCAGTACATTAGGTAATCGTATTCATCTGATACTAGATGACGGACCTACAAACTATGGTGTTGAATCTACGATACTTGACATACGAAATCCGCTAAAACCTACCATTCTTAGGCATGGCCCGATTTTAATAGAAGACTTAGAGCGTTGCCTGGGCGTTACGATTCTTGATCCAAAAACAGATGGAGACAATCAGTTTGAAAATCAAGTAGCACCTGGTCAGTTAAAACAACATTATAGCCCGCATACAGCGTTAAGTCTCCTTCCTTACGGAACTTGGAAACGAGGTATTAATCTGAAGCTTTCAGCTGGACCTGAAAAAATAGCCCTTGTTTACACTCGCAAACCGAAGGTAATTTGTGATCAGACCTACTGGCTATCAGAGGTAGGAAATATGGATGAAATCGCTCGAAATCTATTTTCAACGCTTCACAAACTGGACGCGATGAAGTTAGATAAAGTTTACATTGAGTTACCCTCAAAAAATGGATTCGGAGCCGCCATCAATGATCGACTGCAACGCGCGGCCGCAAAATCTATGCAATAAAAAACCAGAGCCCCCGTTAAGGAGACTCTGGTTGAAATTTAAAATAATCGGAACTTAAGCTCTTTGCTTCAAAGTTGGCTCAGCATCCTCAGAGAAAGAATCGTCACTATCGTGTTGCACGTAGTATTGGTTATATCCCTTACCCGAATAACTCGCATAATAATGAGCCGTTAAAGAGCTGGCGATGTTGTTCAAGATAGCACCAAAAACTGGAGTGTCCGACTCCCAAAGTCGGCGAACGTTAACGGAAGCAGCCTTGCGCTTAACTGTATTGAATTTGATGACATACAAAACTCCATCAACAATTGGTAAAACGTTTAGAGCGTCACTAACAGCAGCAAGCGGAGGACAGTCGATGATAATACGATCATACCTGTCTCTAAGAGTAGCTAACATTGCTTCAAACTTTGCACTGTTGAGCACTTGGGTGGGATTCTTAGACTTTCCCCCAGAAGGTAGAACATCTAAGTTTGGATATACTTCTTTGATAATAAGCTCGTCCAAGCTGATATCTTTTTCAATATGATCGAGCAGACCATAATCATTTTGAAGCTGCAATGATTTAGCTACGTTAGGCAACCGGAGGTCACCATCTAGCAGCAAAGTTCTTTCTCCGTGATTCGCAAATGTTAGCGACATATTAGAGGAAACAAAGGATTTACCCTCACTTGGTATGGTGCTGGTAATAACGAAGACTTTGGCATTTCGACTCGTTTCATTCAACTTCAGCGCAGAGTGTATCGTTCTAAATGCTTCCGTAACATGGTGATCCGAGTTAGATGCAACAGCCTGTGCTTTTGAAGTAGAATCCAATTTCTTGATTCTTGGCACCACACCTAAAAGAGGTAACCCCACATTAGCTTCAATATCAAATGCGCTTTTAATCCGGTCATCAAGAAATGCCACAGCAAAAACTAAACCGATACCCACACCCAAGCCTCCGAAAAAGCCAGCCGCAAGATTCATAACAATATTAGGAGATGAATACTGGTGGTCTGCGGGAGGAAATGCGGGATCAACGATGCGCGCATTCGGGTTCTTTAAATTAACTTGTGCTTTCTCAGTCGTCATACGACTCACTAAGGCTTGCAGGAATCCCTGTTGAACATCCAACTCACGCTGCAAGGAGCTGTATTCAACTCGCGTCTTACTCAATTGAATTAGTTCTAATTCTTTCTCAGCTAAGCGCTGGCTTGCTAACTCAAAGTTACTTTTTGCTTCAGAGAAGCTGGCGTTAGTTTTATCAACCGCATTTTGAACTGCACTCTTAAGCTCTGTTTCGGACTCCTGTAAACGCTGAGTCAGCTCGATCATAATCGGATGCTTTTGACGATAACGCTTTGATTGCGATGAAATTTCAATTTTAACCTGTGATATATTAGATAGTAGCGAGGATACGCGCGGCTGCTCGGCGACGAAAGTGAGCTCCCACAGATCTCTTCCTTGTCTACGATAGTTCTCAACTTGGTTCCATTTAGTCTCCAACTGATCGTTAAGATTCTTGTTCTGCAACTTGATTTGATTTAAAGCCTCTAGCTGTGTCCGCGCGATATTTTCCATGTTATCGAGGGATACAGCATTTTTACGTTCACGGTACTCCGCTAGCTGCAATTCAAGTTCTTCCACACGATCTTTTTGCTGATCCGCACGAATTCTCAAATCTTCAACCGCCTTCATGGCTCCGTCGATGTTAAGCGTCAGATTATAATTGATAAATTCGTCAGCAAATAAGTTAGCAATCTTAGCCGATATTTCAGGATATGGATGCTTAAACCCTATATTTATCATTAGACTCATTCGACGAGGCGCAATTATCCTATCACGAGATAGTATTTCGCCCGCCGTTAAAGGACCAGTAAGACTTAGTGCATCAGCATATGGCGCCATAAACCTTTTCAAATCATCATCTTGTAACCTTTGCTCGACCCCTTTAACGATCTTACCACTCTCTAACACGTTAATCTGCGTATTTAAATCTTCAGCCCCCCGAATTGAGTTATCAACCATCTCGAAAGTCTGGCCCAACGCAGAGGGATCGTCCCTCAGCAATTGTACTTGAGCGACCGCAGTATACACTTTCGTCTTATTGAACGTGTAGAGAATTGAACCTGAGAAAATGATGAAAAAAGCAACTATCAAATACCATATACGCTCACGTACCATGAGTAGGTAGTCCTTGAAAGAACGCTGTTGACCGCCGTCATAACTACCACCGCCTGAGTAGCCTTCACCCCCACCGTAGCCATATCCATATCCACCACCGTAGCCGTATCCACCATAACCTGCTGAACGTGGTTCCGATCCCCCTTTAACGTAATTGTTATTCATCTATGAAACTAATTGTTTTTAAATAATCCGTTCTGGTACAAAAATAATGTCACCCTCTTGTAAAATAATGTCATTCATGTCCGGGTCAGTCAGTATTTTACTAAAGTTGACCTCCATAGAAGACCGTCCGTCTTCATTGGTTCTTTTAATAGTAATTGAGCGTGGATTGCCTAAACGACTAATTCCATTTACGCCAGCAATCGCCTCTGTTAGCGAAAGATCCCTGTCGGGTGGAATTTGAATAACACCTGGACGATTTACTGAACCTAGTATCCGAACAACTTTAGGCGAAAAATCAACAACTAGAAGCGATACTTGGGGGTCTACTAAATAATCTCGATTGTAAAGATCAGTGATTAATGACTGGGCTTCTGCCACTGTCATGTCAGCAATTTTAACCTTTCCAATCAGCGCAAGCGCCACACTACCATCGCCTTCAACTCGAACTTGCTTATTCAAGTCCTTTTCTTGGTAAACGTCTATTTCAATAACGTCAGATGACTTTAAAACATAGTTTTCGCCAACTATAATACCAACATTTCCGCTACCGCCTGGTGAATTCGTTGACCCTGAGTTGGATGATGTAAATCCACCTGAATCACCCCCCTCATCTTGCGAAAAAACGAGATTTAGTGATGACGAGAAAACGAATCCAAGTAATAAATATTTTAAGAGTTTCATAAATCAAAAAAATGCCTCTGTTAAGAGGCATTTTGACCGTATTGACGGTATAAAGTTCGAAATAATTTCTAGTATTTCAAAGATGCAGACAATTCGTAACGGTTGTCGGTGTAACTATTACCAACCGCGTTGCTGTCATTTTCAGAGTAAGTGTAACCAGTTGAGATAGTCCAATATTCATTAGGCACATAGCTCAATGATAAACCAAAATCAATTATATCATCTTCGCGCCCAAACGCTAAGTAGTCACGCATTCTGTAGCCAAGTACGGCGCTAGCAAAATACTGCTGTGATATAGAATACTTAGAGTTTAATCTGATGCTGGTTTCTTCTGTGGCATCACCTACACCAGCCACACCGAAGTCGCGTCCAAGAGTGATCGTATTGGAAAGTTTAGGCGTGGTTGCCCAAACTAATGAAGCATCTAGGCCGAGTGTGCTTTCGTCTTTAACACCTCCAGATTGCTCTCTTACGCGATAGCCCGCTTTCACAGTACCAGTTAACTTAGGCATCAACTCACCACGCAAACCAACATTAAAGAAGTGAACTTCACTGTCGTAACTAGTATCGACAAAGTCGCCAGTACGGTCTTTAACAGCGCGGTCGCTATATGTGTACCCAGCGCTGAGATCTAGCTTTGGCGTTAACTCATAGAATAAATCGAAGGGCAGTCTAACTATGTCATAGTCAGCAACTGCGTTTGTGAAAGTAAGATAATCTTTCTCTTCGTAAGAAATACCTGCTCCAAATTTAAATTTAGGCGACAAACGATACTCGGCATTAAGTCTCAATGTCGTAGTTTCAGACTCGATCAGAGCACCAATTACGTTAGCAGCACCTGTGTTGGTCTGACTTTCAAAAAATGCTGCAGATGCATTCGCAACTAGACGAGCATTTTCAAACTTACCGTAGGCGCTGAGATTGAGAAGCTCGGTGTCCAACTCGTTACGGTCATCATACTTCCGAATTTCATAGCGTGCTGTTGCACCGTAAGAAACATTGGAAGTACCAGTGCCGGATGTTAGTTGTAAACCAGGTGTTAGTGTTAAAACAATGTCGTCTACCTCTCCAACTTCGTCACGAAAAACATTGGAAGTAGAAAAGACTGTTGCGTTACCAACAAAATGTAGGGTGGCCGAATCACCGATAGATACCAAAGGTGATGCATGGACGGTTGAACTGAATGCAATCGCAGAAAGCACAATACCTCCTGTCAAAAATAATTTGTTACTTTTCATATTTAATAATGTTGTAGAAGTGTGTCTGTTTTCATTTGTATGGTCAACTTGTTAAATGCACTTCCAAACCATTACAATGATAAATTTATCTTTTTTTTCCCAATTGAGCTTATTCTAAATTAATTATAGTAATGTTCAATTGGAATTGCTGCAATTTTTAACGCTAGCCCATATATGCCTGATACTAACACCCCCAAGCCTAGTAAATTCGAAAAGCCTATACTTTTTGGTTTTGCTCTCAGATCAACTTCTGTAGAAGGACAAATTCAAATCCAATTTAGATGGTTCCGAATTACCGGAGCCATGCTTACTTTTTTCGCTGCGTCGTGGTTAGTAACCGCTGGGGCCCTGTTTTTTTACTTCAAATACAACAAAGAATACAGCGAAGTTACGTATTCCGATATGTTAGTTTTGCCAGTCAAATACAGCGAACTCTTAGTAGAAATGGGGGATTTCCACGTCAGTAAAGGCTTGGATCAATTAAAAGACCAAAACTACAGAGAGGCCCTCAGACTACTTCGACTAGGCGTAGCGAGGTCGCCAGGAAACTTAGAAGGCCGGAGAGTGCTCTCTGAATTTTATGAGTTTGCGCTCAAAAGGCCCGATTTAGCTGCTGATATGTTGCTTCGTGGATTTGAATATGACGCGATCGAACACCCAGATTACTTAAAATCAACCGCAAGCATACTGTTAAGGAATCAAATGGATGACGAGATCCAGGAGTTAGCTGACAAATTCTTACCTAAAGAACCAGTAATCAATGAGACTAATCAAATTCTAGCGTTTGCGAGTGCAAATGCCAACTTTCTTAGAGGTAATTTTGATAGAGCTGACGACTACCTATACGACTACAACCTAACCACCAACTTGGAAGGATTAATACTTTCTGCGAAAATTAGTTGGGAACGAAATAATCGGACTGCAGCGATCACAAAACTCGAAAAATCTTTAGAGCGTTACCCAAACTCAAACACATTGCTTTTACAGTTGAGCCGTTATCACAGGGAAAATGGCGACATGGAAGAAGCACTCAGATACGCTATTCTTAGGAACATTATATTTCCGCTAGATCCAAATCCTCGCATTGAACTTCTATACACATATGAAGCTAATGCTGACTACGAGAGAGTTAAATCCGAAGCTTTAAAGATTTTAAGCCAATTTAGTGATGACGAAAGTGCACTTAGGAATCTTGCCAACTTTGCAGCTCATTCAGGCAATATTAGCATTGCTAGGCGCGCCTATGAGGAAGCACTCGAACGAGATTTTTCGATAGATGCCTTTGCCCTTTTATTAATTGAGGCACATCTCGTAAAAGAAGACTACCCAGGTGCCCTTGAATTCACAGAAGAACTTGCCATAGAAAGACCCGACTGGCTAGAGAGCCGTTTAGCTATATTTAACAGCCTTCGCTCTGTCATTGCTTTTGGTCTCAATCGAGCCGACTTAGGCGAGATCTATTTACAAGAATTTTTGAGTGAAAGACCCGCGGCAAACACATCGCTTGCCGTTGCTAAGCGCTTTAACTACATCGCGCGCTACGAACAAGCTCTTAAAGTTCTCTTGGACGCTTACGAATCGAATCGGGGCAACCAAAAGGTCTTATCTGAACTCATACGCGTCGAATTGGCGCTTGGTCGAGCAGATCAATTGAGTCAACGAATCTCGAAGCTGCTACAAATGAGACGGCCGGAGATGGGCTTGCTCAAAGAAGCTTATGAGAAGATGGGAAGCGATCGCTTCATATTTGCCAATAACAGAGAGGAATTGCTGCTGCAACTGAGCGCAATACTACGTGAAAACAACTTGCTGACCAAATCCGAAAGCTAGTTCTCGACTGAATGTGGTGTTTGCTGAACTTTCACCGATATAACGCGTCGGTCATCCACGTCCTCTATCGTTATAAATAAGCCATGCGCTTTCATGGTATCACCACGCGCTGGAATCCGTCCTAATTCAGCAGTAATCAATCCACCAAAAGTAGAGATTTCATCATTATCGATTGAGACACCAAGTTTTTGTTCGATATCGTGAATAGTGGCTAAACCTGAGATACGATAACTGCCGTTTGAATCAAGTCTTACAATAAGCTCTTCTTCAGCGTCGAATTCGTCCTGAATCTCCCCAACGAGCTCTTCCAGGATACTCTCCAAAGTAACGACACCTACAATCCCGCCAAACTCATCGACAACTAAGGCCATGTGAAACTTAGCCCGAAGCATACGCTCAAGCGCATCTTCGAGTGAAGTTTCGAGCGAAAACGTCGCCACACTCCTTTTTAGTTTTAGTGGATCAATTCCCTTATTTAAACCGTCAGTCCTAAATATATCTTTTATATGGAGTATACCCACACAATCGTCCAAGTCCCCCTTGCAGATCGGATAGCGAGTATGTCCTGCCGCTTGCATGATCTTAAGGTTAGTTTCGAAATCCACCTCGACGTCATAGATAACTACTTGGCTACGAGGAAGTAATACATCATGGACAACCAGATCCTGCATTTGTAAAGTGCGGCTTACGATCGCCCTGACTACAGGAGATAAATGACTACTATCCTCTCCCATCGCACGGATTTGCACATCTAAGTCCAGCGGGTTGAGTTCGTCATCTACGTCAACTCCGAGTCGTTTAAATAACATGCGCTTTAACCACCTGAAAAAGAGCATCACGGGCAGAGTCACGATCTGGAAAACCAGTAAAACTCTGTAAGATCGCTCTAGTCCCTTAACCGGATTTTTCATGGCCAATCCCCTTGGAAAAATCTCCGCAAAGAAAAAATGCACGGAAACTGCACTCACGAATGAGACCAAAACCACGATCCATCGATCCGGCGACTGCTTCGGTTTAAATAGCTCAAAAAAATCACTCACTAGAGGCATCAATAGCAATCCTACCGCGACCGTGCAGAGGGTTTTACTAAATCGCACCACCCGTCCGGTTTGATCTCCATTATCCATCAGCTTTGCCAATCCTCGCCGAAGCCTCAATGCTTTCATCGCATCAGTTTCAACCTCACCATAGCGAAACTTCACAAGGCTGATCTCGCACATCACTAAATATGCGTGGAGGATCAACATTAGTACAACAATGCCCCAAGAAAAAAGAAAACTAATCCACTCCTCACTCATAATTAATGCCCACCAAACTTTCTTCCTTCAAACTGCATAGCTCTTTTAGAACTCTTTTGTTTTCATCCGGTTTACCTACGGTTATTCGAATATACTCAGGCAGTCCATATCCACCCAAAGGACGAACTATGATACCTCTTTTCTGGAGCTCCTTAAATACGCCGACCCCATCACCAACATGGGTCAGCACAAAATTTGCATCACCTGCATAAGTTCTCATACCTAGCTCATTAAGCGCATCAGACAAGAACTTCCGTCCAATGGCATTCTCTGAGCGACACATCTCGACAAATTCAGAATCCTCAAGCGCCGCAAATGCAGACGCCTGTGCCACAGAATTCACGTTAAACGGTTGTCGCACTCGCTGCAGCACGTCCATTAATTCTTTGGACCCATAGGCATAGCCTATACGCAACCCACCTAAGCCATATATCTTAGAAAATGTCCGTAAGCAAACTATCTTGCGACCAGAATTGATCAGTGTACGCATGTCCGGTTCTGCTTCCAGATACTCAGCATACGCCTCATCCAAGCAAAAGATAACATGATCAGGCAAACTCTTAGCAAAAGTAACTAAATCCGCCGCAGAATTTGCCATCCCGGTAGGATTATTCGGGCTAGCCACAAAAACTATCCGCGTTCGCTTAGTAACTGCAGCGGCCATCTTTTCTAAATCATGCGTAAAATTCGGCATAGCTACCTCGACCGGTGTCGCCCCGAACATTTTCGTCACAAGCTTGTAAACGATAAATGCCTGTGCACCCATAACAACTTCTAGCCCTGGCCGCAAAAAAGCATGCCCGAGCAACTCAAGTAACTCGTTTGAGCCGTTCCCCACCAACACTTGCTCTGGGTCAATACCTCGAATCTCAGCAATCTTCGCACATAAATTCACACACCCACCATCCGGATACAGATGTGCCACATTTAAAGCCTTTGCACCTGCAAGCAACGCTTTTGGCGAGGGCCCATAAGGGTTTTCATTCGAGGCCAACTTAGCCACACAACTTGGATCCAGACCAAATTCACGCGCCACAGTCTCGATAGGTTTTCCAGGTTCGTAGACCGGTTGATCGAGCACACCGGTATTCGCAAGTTCAGCGTATTTCATTGATATAAGATTTGAACTTGCGTCGCCATTGCTCGATTGCAACAAAAACTCGCTTACAAAACATATGAAAATTTTACTAACAGGAGCCTCAGGCCTACTCGGCAATGCATATGCAGAAAGCGCCATTCGGCGCGGCCACAAAATAATCGCACTCTACAACACGAGCACACCAACCGCTCGCGGAATCCATACAAGCATACAGCTGGATGCGACTAATTCCGAAGCACTCGCCAAACTCTGCCTCGACCAATGGCCAGACGCTATTATTAACTGCGCCGCCATATCCTCTCCCGACGCCGTAGACGCCGACCCCGAACTCGCCGAGAAGATAAATGTCGCACTACCCCGCAAGCTCGCGCAAATCAGCACCCATCTCGGTGCCCGCCTAATCCACATCTCTACCGATATGGTTTTCGACGGACACACTGAAGCTGCCTACCGCTCCACCGATATGCCCACTCCGACCACGCTTTACGGACAGACCAAGCTCATGGCCGAACGCGAAGTCCTGGAGCATAACCCGGAAGACCCAGTCGTGCTCCGTATCCCTATTCTCATGGGCAAGAGCCCGCGCGGCCAACGCAGCGTCCATGAGAAACTCCTCTCTGCGATCAAGGAAGGTCAGACCCCAAAGCTCTTTTGCGACGAAATGCGCCAGCCCACCACAGCCGACAACGTCGCCGACCTACTCGTCGAGCTCACCGAGCGCCGAGACCTCCACGGCATCTTTCACTGGGCCGGCAGCGAAGCCCTCAGTCGTTTCGAAATGGGCCAACGGATTCTTAAACACTTCGGCCTACCGCTTGATAGCGTCAAATCTGTCGCCAAGTCCGATGCCCCAGAGCACGCCAACCGTCCCAGCAACCTCACTTTCAATCTGCACCCCCTCGCTAGCAAGGTAAAGACCCAGCCGCTCGACTTCGACGCGCAACTCGAATCACTCACCCGCATCGAGCCACTCCGAGGTTAATGCTTATCCCGCTACCAAACGCCTTCGGTGACGCTGCCAACAACATGGCACTAGACACTGTTCTGCTCGAAACCTGTCCATCTGGATCCGCCATTTTTCGCCACTATGGATGGACCGAGCCGACATTCACTTTCGGCTACACCCAGGCCTACAGTGAACTTTCCGCGCTCGCACCCGTAAACACTACACTCTGTCGCCGTCCTACTGGCGGAGGCATCGTCGATCATCGAAACGACTGGACCTATGCGCTCATCTTAAATGCAAACACGCTGTCCGCAAAGCTAACTCCCGTTGAGTTTTACCAGCAAATCCACGAAACCCTCCAAGCGGCCCTCGCATCGCATCAAATCGACTCTACCTTAGCTCCTTGCCCAAAAGCTTGTCGCACAAACACAGAACAGACTCAGATCAGCGGTTCTTCGCAGTGCTTTATCAATCCAGTCGCCAACGATCTACTCACGGCGGACGGGCAAAAAATTGCGGGCGCCGCCCTTAAACGCACTCGTAATGGACTCCTCCTGCAAGGTTCTATCGACCAAACGGCCCTCCCGAAAACCTTCAACTACAAGGCCTTCCAGCAATCCCTGATCGAAGCCATAGCAGAAACACTCTCCTTCGCAATCAATCGCGAAATCGATCTCCGCACCCTCTTTGATCAACCATTGATTGAAAGCCATCGGCAACACTTTCTCAGCACAGAATGGCTCAAAAAACGCTAAGCTAGCTTTATCAAGAGCAGCTCTCCCGGTAGTTTATTGTGAATAAGTTTTCAGAATAAACTTTTACAGCATTCTCCGCTCAAACAAGCTAAGCCCAAATGTTGTCCAAAGATTCTGAATTCGTCCACCTCCACGTCCATACGGACCACAGCCTGCTCGACGGATGCTCCCGCACAGATAAACTCTGCGCCCGCGCCGCCGAACTCGGCATGAAAGCCCTCTCTATTACCGACCACGGTGTCCTCTATGGCTTGACCAGTTTTTTCAAACAAGCCGAAAAGCACGGCATCAAACCACTCCTCGGTTGCGAAATCTACCTCGTCTATGAAGACGAACTCGCCCTTATCAACGAAGAGCGCGCCAAGCAAAAATCCCGTCATATGGGCCTCCTTGCGCGCAACTTCAAAGGCTATCAAAATCTCTGCAAACTCGTCTCCAAAGCCCACACACAAGGCTTCTACCGCAACCCCCGCACCGACCTAACAACCCTCGCCGCCCACAGCGAAGGCCTCATCGGCTTCTCCGGTTGCCTCGCCGCAGTGATCCCCCAGCACCTTCTTAAAGGTGAGTTCGAGCAAGCTCGCGCCGCCGCCGCCAAGTTCATCGATATTTTCGGTAAAGATTATTTCATTATCGAAATCATGGATCACGGCATCGAAGAGCAGCGACGCATCATTCCCGACCTCCTCAAGATCGCTACCGAATTTGACCTCAAAGTTGTCGCCACCAACGATGTCCACTACGTCAAAGACACCGACTGGGCACCCCACGATTCCCTCCTCTGCATCCAAACGGGCGCCAAAATTAACGACGAAAAACGGATGCGTTACGACGCGCAGCAATTTTACCTCAAGTCCCGCCAGGAAATGGACCTCGCCTTCAAAGAAGTTCCCGAAGCAATTACAAACACCTCTGCCGTTGCCGAGATGTGCGAAGTCAAACTTCCCTTCGGTGAAGATCACTACCCTGTCTACGAGCGCCCGATCGAGCTCAACTACAAGCAAGACAGCACCAATTTCGACCGTATCCTCGACATCTACGTCGAAAGCAAAAACGCCGTCCTCACCCGCGACGGCGAAGAACCGATTGCACTGTCCGAGCCAGAGCGCACCAAACACAAATCCAACGGCCTCTACCTCTTCGAGCTCTGCAAAGAAGGCCTCAAAGAACGCTACGATACCGACTACGACGCCTGCCGTGCCGACTGGGAAAACACCAGTCCATCCGATAAAAAATACTGCGAGCAACTCGACTACGAACTCGCCATCATCACCGGCACCGGATTCGTCGACTACTTCCTCATTGTTTGGGACTTCATTGACTGGGCTCGCGAACGCGGTATACCCGTCGGGCCAGGGCGCGGTTCCGGCGCCGGCTGTATTGTTGCCTATGTTCTGAAAATCACTGATATCGACCCACTCAGCTTTGGTCTTCTTTTTGAGCGAATGTTAAATCTCGAACGGGTGTCTCCACCCGATTTCGACGTCGACTTCTGCATGCGCCGCCGCGATGAAGTCGTCAATTACGTCCGCGATAAATACGGCAAAGACCGCGTCGCCAACATCATTACCTTTGGCACCTTCGGGGCCAAAATGGTCATTCGCGACCTTGCCCGCGTCAACAACTTGGATTTTGCCGAGTCCAACAAGATCGCCAAAATGATCCCCGACGAGCTAAACATCTCGCTCGACGACTCCGTAAAAAAGTCCCCGGAACTTGCCGCCGAGATCAATCGTAACCCAGTCGCCCGATCCATCATCGATCAAGGCCGCGTCATCGAAGGCATGATTCGCAATACGGGCAAGCACGCCTGCGGCATCATCATCGCCGACCAGGACATCACGAACCTCATCCCCGTTACCCTCCAGGAAGGCGACCTAACGACTCAATATCCTAAAGGCCCCAGCGAAGACCTCGGCCTCCTCAAAATGGATTTCTTGGGCCTAAAAACCCTCACCGTCATTTCCGACGCTCAAGAAAATGTTCGCGCAACCCGCAAACTGCCCAAGTTCGACGTCGAGAAAGTCTCCCTCGACGATCAAAAAACTTTTGATCTGCTCAACTCTGGCCGGACCACAGGCGTCTTCCAGCTAGAGTCCGGTGGCATGCAGCAACTCTGCCGCCAGATCGGGCTCAGCTCCTTCGAGGAGATTATCGCGCTCATCGCCCTCTATCGCCCCGGCCCGATGCAGTTCATACCACAGTTTATCGAAGGTAAAAAAGACCCCGCCACCGTCGTCATTCCACACCCACTACTCAAAGATCTAGTTGAAGAAACTTACGGCGTCCTCGTTTACCAAGAACAGGTTATGCAATCCGCACAAATCATCGCTGGCTATACCCTCGGCGGTGCGGACGTTCTTCGCCGGGCCATGGGTAAGAAGATTAAGTCCGTCATGGACCAGCAAAAAGAGGTCTTCATCAAAGGTGCCAAGGACACCAACGACATCGACCGCCGCACCGCTGAAAACATCTTCGCCCTCCTGGAAAAGTTTGCCCAATATGGATTCAACAAATCGCACTCCGCCGCCTACGCCATGCTCAGCTACCGCACCGCGTATTTGAAAGCCAACTACCCCATCGAGTTCATGGCCGCCGTCCTTACCTCGGAACAAGGCAACGCCGATAAGATCTCTCACTTCCTCGCAGAATGCAGCGCGATGAACGCCCCTGTGCTAAGCCCCGACGTCAATGAGTCCGGGCCCACCTTCACGCCGATCATTGAAGACGAATCCGGCAGTATCCGCTTCGGCATGGCTGCGATCAAAGGCGTCGGCGAAGGTGCCGCCATCGTCATCATGGAAGAGCGCGATGCGAATGGACCCTATAAAGACTTTTCAGATTTTATCGTCCGACAGTCCGATAAGAACGTAAACCGCAGAGTGATCGAAGCACTCATCAAAACAGGCGGCTTCGACTCGCTCGGCGAAGACCGCGCGACACTCCTCGACTCGCTCGACTCCGAACTCGCCGAGGCCGAAAGCGCACGCCGCGACCGCGAAGCCGGACAAAGCTCACTCTTCGACATGCTCGGCGAAGATCTTAGCGGCGATAGTGACAGCAGCACATCCCGCAAGACAGTCGCCGCTATGACCATGACCGAAAAGCTCCGCTATGAAAAAGAGCTCCTCGGCTTTTACATTTCCGGGCACCCGATGGACGCCTTTTCAGGGATCGACACAGCGATCGACACCTTCACCCACCCCGACGACCTCGTCAACTTCGACGACCGCACTACCTTCCGTCTCGGCGGTATCGTGAGCAACCTCTCGATCAAATACACCCGTAAAGACAGCAAGCAAATGGCCGTCTTCAACCTCGCCACCCGCCTCCATAGCTTCGAAATGATTATGTTCCCCGATCCCTACGAGCGCAATGGAGCCAAGCTGGAAGACGGTAAACTCGCACTCATCCACGGTGTAATCAGCCGCCGTAACGGTGAAATGAGCCTAGCGGCGCACGAAATATACGACCTCGAAACGTCCATCCCCCGCATCATCGAGCGCATCAACTTCATTGTTCAACCCAACAACAGCGCCGTTGAGTTCCTCGAACTCCTACGCAAGACCATCGACACAGAATACAACAACGCCAAAATTGGAAACTTCGAGAACGCCCACACTTCCGAAGTCAGCGTCAGCTTCTTGGTCGACAACCAAATCATCGAAACCAACTCCTCGACCGCACTAAAGATCGCCATCAACGGCACCAACTACAAAACACTCCGCCGCCACAAAGCCGTCGTCGGCATCCGCATCCACAGCATCCCTGCCAAGCCCATCGACGACCGCCCAGCCTGGCAAAAACGGAGCAAGAAGTATTAGGAACCTCAATCATATCAGAATGACTTATTAAAAACGTTTTCAACCTTCACTTTTAAATCATGCCACTCCGCCAACAACTCATCCAAAGCTTTTACCATAAAAAAGCTTCTACTGATTTTTGGATGCAGGTCGCCGTTTATGCATGTATGGCGGCCATGTTTTGGCCGATCACTGTCTGGCTCGCATCGAGTACCGAGGGCCAAAGTCGTCTTCTAAATGCACTCGGTGTTCTGATTTTTGCCACAGCCCTCTTGCTGAAATTTTCGACTACCGCAGTAAACAGTGCCTTCTCCTTAAACAACGCCGCCAGTAGAACGCTCTATGCCACCTTTATTCTTATTTTACTCCAGATTGTAGGCAACTACTTCACTGATTACGCTGCGTTCTCACTCTTAGGTATCCCCGCCTATGCCTGCGGAATCGCCTCGCTCCTGCTTTTTGTTTTCGGTGAATCCACAAAACGTATCGTTATCACTTCGACGACAACCTTCGGCTGTTTTCTCTTACTAAGCACCTGCATGCAAACAGTCGATTGGCCCCTTCGAACAATCGCTGGTAAATTGAGCGAAGGGGCGCTCAAGATTATTGGGCAGTCGACTCAACTGGGCATTCTCGACACCGCAAATGCCCCCGATAAGCTCATACTCTTCGTCAATGAACGCCCCTTTCATGTAGCCTCGGAATGCAACGGCTTTGGCGTGATCCTTTCATGTCTACTGATTGCCTGTATGCTTTCAATCTATCATAGGATTTGCCCCCTTCATTTCGCACTAAATCTTTTACTCGGTGTTGCCATTGGGTTTGCCCTCAACACCCTTCGGATTGTTATCATAATCTTACTCGCGCCAGTCGTAATGGATCACTATGACCTCATGCATGAAGTAATTGGAACGATTACTTACTGGAGCGCACTCATTCTCTCTTGGATTGCATTAAAAGGCCCTACTCGTCTGGAAACCACCGAAAGCATCGCTTAGGCAATTTTTAAAACTATGAAGCTCACAACTTTTCTTCTCTTACCTTTTCTCAGCCTCAGCCTACTGATCGCCGAGCCCGCACACCCCGCCTTCGAGCATGTGCAAACCCTCGATGGCATCAGCGAATACCGCCTCAAATCAAACGGACTCCGCGTGCTCCTTATGCCCAACGAAGGTCTCCCCGTAGCCACCGTCATGGTCACTTACGAAGTCGGCTCCCGCAATGAAGTCACCGGCACAACGGGAGCGACCCATATCCTTGAACATATGATGTTTAAAGGCACCCCAAAATATAATAGCACAGACGGCACCCTCGGCGACGATTACTCCACTCAAATGGAACGTATCGGTGCCCGTAAAAACGCCACCACTTTCTACGACCGCACTAACTACTATGCAGTCCTTCCAAGTGAATACGTGGATCTCGCGATCGAACTAGAGGCCGACCGCATGCGAAACCTACGCATACTTGAGGAGGACCTTGTCTCTGAAATGACTGTGGTTCGCAACGAATATGAGCGCGGCGAAAACAGCCCTGTAAGAACCCTCATTAAAGAGCTCTATGCAACAGCCTTCGTCGCTCAGCCCTATCAGCACCCGGTAATCGGCTGGCGCTCCGACATCGAGAACACCTCACCCGCAAAACTTCGCAAATTCTACGACACCTACTATTGGCCTGAAAATGCAGTCGTCTCAATTATCGGCGGCTTCGACCCCGAAGCCACTCTAAGCACAATCGCTGAATATTATGGAGTCATCCCAGCCGCGCCCGAGCCGATTCCCACGATGGACACGCTCGAACCGCCCCAGCTCGGACCTCGTCGATTTACGATTGAGCGCAACGGCCAAGTCGGCGTAGTTATGGTTGGCTACAAAGTCCCCGAAGGTAGTCACGAGGACTGGGCTGCGCTCACCCTAATTCAGCAAATCCTCGGTGCCGATAAAACCGGCCGGCTTTACCGGGCACTCGAAGATAAAGGCCTCGCCAGCGGCACTTTCTCCTACGCACCACAGTTGCGTGATCCCAGTCTTTGTATTTTAGGAGTCTATCTCACACCGAGTGCCACTCATGAGCAGGCGGAAACCATCCTCGAAGAGGAACTTGCCAAGCTCATCGCCGATGGTGTCACCGAAGACGAACTCGCTCGTGCCAAATCCGTGATCAACGCCAGCACTTTTTATGGCCGCGACGGCCCCTTCGCTATCGCCTCTGAAATCAACGAAGCGATCGCAATGGGCGACTGGAGTGCCTACGTCAAGCAGCCTAAAGAAATCCAAGAAGTATCCATTTATCAGATACAAATTATCGCCAAAAAATATTTCTTAGACCAAACTAAAACAACTGGCTGGTTTGTCCCCACAGCGTCGCAAGTCGCCTCACAGACCCGCATCTCGGGAGAGCAGTATTACCGCGACCCTGAAATCTTTGAGCCTGCTCTTAATCAACCGCTAGCGAGTGTAAATAGTCTGAGCCCTTCCAAAGATTTGGTTGACTTTTCCAGCCATACTCAGAGCACCCAAATCGGCGAGATCGAACTCATCACCATCGACATGCAAATTACCGGGGTCGTCTCATTCATTGGCAGCTTTGCCGCTGGCGATACGCTCAGCCCAAAAGACGCACCCGCCCTTGCCAGCTTGACCGCTTCCATGCTCGACAAAGGCACCACTACCCTTGACCGCTTCGCAATCGCTGAACGCCTCGATACGCTCGGCGCTGACCTCGGCTTTGCTGCCAGCAGCCACAGTATGGGGTTTTCCGGACAGTTTCTCCGCGGAGATTCCACACCAGTAATTGGCCTACTCGCCGAGCAACTACGCCACCCTGCCTTCGAGTCGGAAGTGCTTGAAACCCTCAAACAACGCCAACTCGCCGGACTTCTCCAAGCAGTCGATGATCCTGACTATCAAGCTGAGTCTAACTTATCGAGACTGCTCTACCCTGAGTCCCACCCAAATTATTCGACCGAATTGGATGCCCTGATCGAAGACATCAAAGCCACCACGATTGAAGATATTCAAAAATTCTATGCCGAATATTATGGTCCTAAATCGATGCGAATCGTCTTCGCCGGCGATATCGACTTCCCCGCTCTAACCGAAGCCATCCGTATCGCCTTTGCCAACTGGTCCGGCGGAGTGGACTACCCAACTGAAGTCCCGGAGCAAAACACGCCCCTTGACGAAACGGAGCATATCCAAATTGCAGACAAAACGAGCGTCTCTGTCCGCTACGGATACAACACACGACTACAACGCACCGATTCAGACTATCTTCCATTTATGATCGGCAATTACATTCTTGGCGGCAGCTTCAACTCACGCCTCATGACGGAGGTTCGTAAAAACCGCGGTCTTACCTACTCCATCCGCTCCGGCCACGAAGGTGATATCCTAACTCCCGGCAATTGGATGATTGATGCCAGCTTCGCCCCGCAATTACTCGAGCAAGGGATTGCCGCAATCGACGAAGTCGTTGCCAACTGGTATCAAAACGGAGTGACCGAAGATGAAGTCCATAAAGCAATCGAAACGCTCTCAGGTGGCTATCTAGTGGGCCTCTCCACTACTGGCACTGTCGCAGGCCAAGTCCTCAGCTTCATGCAGCGCGGCTTCCCCGCCGACTATATCGACACCTATCCTTCCGTTCTTCGAGAGGTGACCACCAATCAAGTGAATCAAGCGATAAAACAATATCTCGACCCGGAAACATTTTCTAAAGTATACGCAGGTTCCATCAATACAGTAGACGAGTAAGCTAAGGAGATACACTTTTCTGAGATTCAAGGTTGCCAATTACTCAACCTAAACAGCAAAATTCGTTATCGATACGCCACCTCAGGCGATTTTCCCTCTTATTTCCCATTTTATATTTATGCCAAAAATTGACGTCGAAACACTTAAGTTTATCCTACAACGCAACGAACCTGACATCCGTAAAGTCGCCGAGATCATGCAAGAGATCGAGATGGAATTGAAAGCTGAAGAGGAGGAAAAGGCAAACCGCCCACCTCCCGTAAAAAAACAGTTTTCTATAATTTTAGCCGATGCCGACGGTTCAATGGCCGATAAAGATATTACCGGTTGGGTTGTTCAAATCCCCGAAGACGACAGCGTAAGCGTTGCCCCGCAGCGAATCATCAGCGCCGCATACGAATTCAACACCACTCCAAAAGGGCGCCGCATGCCCGTCGAAACGATCGGTGAAGCCTGCGAAGTCGTCACCGCAAAACTCTTTAAAGAGCAAAATATCTGGGTCAAGACCAAGGTCCCTGTTCTCGCAGTGCCTACGAATAACAAGATCCCAACTGAGAAGGTCGATTAACTCGAAATCGGCAACACCCCGAAGCTCTAAAGCAAGTCGCCGACATTTTCGATTCGACTATGTTTAGTTAATGCGTTTGGCCCTGCTCGATAGTTGGCGAAAGAAACCCACTTTACATGGCCGACACAAACCAATCGCATCGCAACTTAAAGTATTGCACCATTGACGGGCTGTTATCAACCCCGTGGACGATACTGTCCCTACCGGGGAGCTTTCTAATGGCCGCATTACTCAACAAGTTATTTGCGGTTGGACCCTTCTGGTTCGGAATAATTTCTGCCATGCCCGCTCTGGCGAATGCGGCAAATCTACTCCTGATTCCCCTAGCAGGCCGATTTATGTCTGTTCGCGACATGACTCTCAGCATGAGCTCAATCAACGCAGGTCTCTGGCTATGCGGCCTAATTTCAATCGCCCTGCTACCTCTGGATCAGCCAAATCAGGTCGGTCTTTTCTTTTGCATCTTCTACGCATTAACGACGCTGTCCCTATCACTTTGCGTCGTGGGTTGGACCTCTTGGCTGGGCGACTTTGTGCCGGAGCAGATTCGCGGTCGATACATGGGACGACGCAATCGGTTCACGAACCTCAGCACCCTCGCTTTTATGCTAGTCAGCCTATGCCTGCTCTAATGGATGCATGCATCCAGAACGGCATACATCATACTCGCCAGCATTGCAATTGGCGGGCGCTTTACGGCGATTCTTTATATGCATCTGATCAAATCAAAAGACCCCACAGGCGGGCAAATTATGAGCGCAAACTGGGGCAAAGACTTCTCCAAGCTGATCAGAGAACAGAGTTATTTCCGATTTGTTATATTCGGGTCCTGCGCAGGATTTTTCATGGGATTCCAAGGTGCCGCAGCAACACTTTTTACATTTGATATCTTAAAGGCATCCGCAGCTGAGTTCACAGGGTATAGCATTGTTGCCACCTTAGCAGGCACCCTCTGCGTAAAAATTTGGGGCGAAGCAATCGACCGGCACGGCGCAGCCCCGATTCTGATCATTTCCTTCGTTGCTTGGCGCTGTGGCGACTTCGGTTGGCTGTTTTTAACTGAAGGAACCCGGAACTGGATGTTTTTGATTTGGATCTGGGGTGGATCTATGGCGACCGGCTACCTACTCGCTTCATTCAATCTCCTCCTCAAACTGATACCGAAACATAGCCGTAGCACTGGCGTCAGCCTGAATTTAACCATGACTTCTATTACAGGGATCATCGCTCCTATTTTAGCAGGCAGTCTGATTGGCTGGTCGACAACAAACGTCACCAACGTCGATTTCGTGTATCGAATGGTCATTTTCATAGGTTTAGTTGGTAGCTTAAGCTCTGCCCTGATACTCAAAGGTATCAAAGAGCCCAGTTCCAATCCTACTGAGAACACAATTCAAGGTGCCATGCGCACCTTGCGACAGCAATCTGTTAGTCAGGGAGTCGCTTTTATCAGCAGCATTACCTTTATTGTTCGAAAGCGGGACTAACCCTTGACCAATACTTTGGTAGCTGCGCCCAGTCCAAGCGTTAGTGTCCTTTCTTCACTACCAACCTCTAACTGCACTGATTCAGCCGCTAAACTGCGTTTTACGACTCGAATCATCGCACCCGGACTCAATCCTGCACCTGCGATATACTGCAAAAATTCAGGGTCTTGATCCGTGACACGCGCAATCTTTAAACGTGCGCCTAACTCACACTCAACCAAAGTCTGCATAAGATTCGCTTCTACAATTCCCTTAGCCGATGGGATTGGATCGCCATGTGGATCTTCGGTTGGATGCCCAAGATAATTATCAATGCGCTCCAGCAGAAGGTCCGAAACCACATGCTCCATCCGCTCCGCTTCTTCATGCACTTCCGACCAATCGAAGTCTAGCACCTCGACTAAAAATTGCTCGATTAACCGATGCCGCCGCAAGACATGCAGCGCCAGTGCCTTGCCTTGTCGAGTTAACGAGACCCCGACTCTCGGGGCGTAGTCGACCAGCTCCGCGTCAGACAATGCTTTCATCATCGTCGTCGCTGTGCCTGGAACAACCCCTAGCGCTTCGGCAACTTGACCCATCGGCACCTCCGGCCCGCCGGATTTCTCCGCCACCAGATAAATTTGTTTAATATAGTCCTCAACCGTCGCACTTGGCATATAGCCTAGAATCTCAGAACCCACGTCCGCGCCAAGACCAATTTCCAAAAATTTACCTTACTCGTTTGTGGCTAATGAGCTCTGCCGCCGTGTCATGCTATCGACTTAACCCCAAGGCAAAGCTTTGTGACTAACTCAAAAACTTAAAATGAAATTGCTCTAAGCATGAAACATTTCAAGGTCGGTGAAATTGGAAAAACTTCAGACACAGATTGAACTTTGGGCGGGCGCATGGACCCCGTGCTTGTTCATAATACTCTTCCTCCTGAGTTCTCTTCTTATTATTTGGCGACTGGAATGTATGTCCAAGCGAGGCATCGAGGGCACCGTTCTAGGCACGCTTTTTATGCCTTATTTTTCCGGCTTGGGAAATCTTATCTTTGTCGGCGTGCTTCTCAAACAGAACGGGCCACCCGAGGAAATTGCGATCAACGCATGGACCAATAACATCACGAACCTCTGCTTACTACTCGCCTTACCTGCACTGCTGTGGGGTCTACGTTTGACCGCAGAATCAAAAACTAAAAAGGCCCGACAAGCCTCTAAACTGCATCAGCTCTCCCTATCGCTCACTCTGCTCGCCATGATCTTCTTTTGCGGAATCGTTTGGCTACTGGCACAAGATGGCACCCTTGACCGATTCGACGGCTTCGCTCTGGTTGGGCTCTTTCTTTTCTGGCAATGCTTTCAGGTATTTGAGATCCTAAAGGAAAACACACGTAACGCCTCTAGTTGGCACACCGCCATCGCCTTCGACCTCATGCTGATTTCAGTCGGCAGCTTAGTCACCTTGCTTGCTGTCGATGGCATAGTCCGAGGCATCTTGGAAAGCGAAAACAGTTGGATCGGCCCCAGCCAGCTCGGTCTCCTCACTGGCTGGCTTATGGTCCTGCCAAATGCGGTGCTCGCATTCTATTATGCAGCCAAAAAACGCGCCGACATCGTCTATAGCTCACAAATTGGAGACGGCCATATTTGTATCCCCCTAGCCATCGGTGTCTTCGCTATTTTCAAAGATATTCCAGTCTCGTCGCTCTTTCTTCAAGGGCTCATCCTACTCGCCATCGCGGCCGCGACCCACTTTGTCTGCACAACTTTGTTCAAAGGACTCCCTAAATGGATCGCAGTCGCCTTACTAGCGGCTTACGGCTACAGCCTATATTGGCAAATTGCCGTTTAGAGTATAAGTGGATCAACCGCAAAAAACTGACTCAACCCAAGAAAGGAACCTTGCGCATCTAACCAAGATGCATCTTCGGTGATTTCTTTCATGGATTTTTCAGTATGGTTGCAAAACAAATACACATCCGGCCCCAAACAGATGTAGGCATCCACACCCGATCCATCGCCTTCACGGGTAAAACTAAACTCTCCGCCTTGACGACTAGCCTCCGATTTAAGTTCTTTCCGGATGGCTTGAGAGTCGTCTGCGAAATTTGTCATGAAGGCGTCCTTTCGAGGTCCATCATAGTAGCCAACCTGCAATTGATTCCCCTTTAAAGCAATCACCGCGATTTCATTAAAAACCGTGCGCCCATAGAGTGTATTCATTCTGCTAAGGGACTTTTCAATCCGAGTGATTGCATCTTCTAATTGCATATATGTAAAAAAGCGCGCTAGCCCATAACATCAAGGCTCTTTCCGAACCAAAGGAACAGATTTACCTCCACTTAACATTTCACCCTGACAAATCGGATAACCTCGTAGAAAATCTGAAGTCGGCAAGAGCTTGCCTCCAGGCCTCTGTAACTCAGCAAATCCAATAACCCCCTCATCAGTTGCCACTAGGAGTTCTTGATTCGCCGAAAGCACAGTTCCTGGTTCGCTAGTGCATGCCGATCTCAGTACTTTCGCAGAGCCCACTTTTATGCGGACCTCCTCGTGCTCAAAATAAGCGCCTGGCCAAGGAGTAAAAGCACGCATCCGATCATAGATCGCTTGCGCAGATAGCTCAAAATCGATGGCACCATCTTGCTTAAATAATTTTCGGCAATAGGTAGCTTGAGCGGTATCTTGCTCTTTTGTAATCAACTCACCAAGACAAGCAGCTTTTAGGTTTCTCTCCAGCAGCGGCACAACTGCTTCACTGATCGAAACCCTTAACTCCGGCGAAGTCATACTCGGCCCAATACTTACAGACTCATAATCAGCGACCGCGCCACCATCCATTGCCTTTACGACCCGCATTAAACAGACTCCCGTCTCAGACTCACCCTCCGCAATGGCAGACTCGGCAGGCGAAGCCCCTCGATACTTTGGTAAGAGCGAACCATGAAAATTCCACATACCAAACGTAGGTGCTTCGCGAACAGCCCTAGGTAGAAAGTGGCCGTAGGCCATCACAAATGCAACCGACACATCATGGCTTTGCAACCAATCAACCAGCTCCGCATCGGGCTTCGACGGTTGCAGAAGCGGGATACCTTGCGCCAAGGCATAAGCTGACACCGGATTCGCTTGTAAGCGCTTACCCCGGCCTTGTGGACGATCCGGCTGCGAAATCACCCCGGCCAATTCGCAGATATCGCCCGCTGACAAATGCAAATATTGCAGCCCAGGCAAACAGATCGCATCAGCACCAAAATATACGACTTTAGGTAATTTCGACATAAATTCTAAAATAAACGTTGCTGCCCCATCGACTCTCGAGCGGCTTCACTTGACGCACTCTGCAAAATCAGCCAGCGCAAGGAAAGCTCCTTAAACTCAGGTAATTCATATAGCCTCAGTAAAAGCAACGCTGAAGCCAAGGCATCATAGAGCGCGCAGTGATAACGCTGTCGTCCCGTCGGACAATGAATCTCCGCTTTAGTTTTTAGAGCTCTTTGCAAATCAAAGACGCCAATTAAATCGCTCAACTTATAACTCTCCAACTGAGGATAGATCCGCCGATAAAGCGCCAAGGTATCTACCCAAGGCCCCCAGCTAGTGACCCGATTTGGCGCGTCTAAAAAGTCTGGGACTTCGCATGGGTAGGGCCAAACACTTCGCAAGAACCCATCCTCTACAGCCGCACTGTGGGCACATAATGGTCCTGAACCCCTTAAATTAGCAAACAAGTCCCAATCCGCGTTAAAAGGATCCGCCCCCGCAGCCAGTTCCTCCGAAATCCCGTGCTGTCTACGATCCAAGTCACTAATCGTTCCTAGCGGTGCACAAATCCGTGTGCGCACTTCGTCTATGCGACTCCCCTTCAAAGTAACCACACCATGCTCGACGACCCCGCTTTGGCGGCTCCCCTCGAAATCTATCACATGTATCGGTGTGCTGAACATATGCGAACCTTGAGCCCCAAAGTTCTAGCATTCAATCTCGAATAATCCGCCTTCTCTAAATGTAAACAAGAACTGCCCTTTCTGCGTAATATATACCCTGCGTAATTATTTAGAGAGTAATAGATGATAAATACTCTGTGTAATTATTGTGCACGATTATTTTGCCATAGAGATACGAATCTCATACTTTGTTTCATGCTGCGTATAGATCGCAGTCATCACACGTCCTGATAGAGCTGAATAAATTTTAAAATTCGATATTGGATGTTCGACGTTCGGTGTTCAAAGTTCGCGCATATGTCTGAACTAACACGCGCATTAAAAGATGAATTCATTGAGTTTATTGCCTTCCTCTGTGATGAGGCGGCCAAGGAGATCATGCCCCACTATGGACCTGATGTCGAAATCGAGCGTAAGTCCGATGCGACTCCCGTCACCCTTGCCGACCAAAACGCAGAAAAGCGCATCCGGGAGATCTTAAGTGAGCGTTATCCTGAGCATGGAATCATCGGTGAAGAATATGGTCGCGAGCGCACGGAAGCAGAATTTGTCTGGGTGCTCGATCCGGTCGATGGAACAAAGTCTTTCATTTCCGGTGTGCCCCTCTTTGCGACGCTCATTGCACTTATGCATAACGGCCGGCCTGTTATCGGTGCGATCAACCAGCCAGTGTTAAAGCAGATGGTGATTGGCGACTGCGAAACAACCACTCTAAACGGGAAACTCGTCAATGGCCGCGACGCCTGCCCACTCAGCCAAGCCACACTCTGCACTACCGATCCAATCCGCAGATCATTATGGCAAAATAGTGCGGACTGGACAGCGCTACCGCCAAAAACAGCACTCTACCGCTCATGGGGCGACGCCGGCGGCTACATTTTACTCTGCTCTGGGTTCATTGACGTCATGTGCGACCCACTTATGGAAATTTGGGACTGCGCCGCGATTCTTCCCTGCCTCGAAGGAGCCGGATTTACGGTTACTGGCTGGAAAGGTGGCGACGCCTTTGACGAGCGATGCATCATAGCTGCGAAAGCTCCGCTACATGCTGAAGTAATGAAGGTGCTATACCCAGAAAGTTAGAATCAGATGTTTTTGTGGCGTGTCCGCTTGCCGGACGCTTTTTTCGGGTAGGGCAAAACTATTTTCTACCAACGCGCGCCCGACAAGCGGGTACGCTACCAAAGATTACCCGCCTGCCGGGCAGAATAAATCTAATAGGCAATAGCCTGAGCGAGCTCAGACTCTACAAATACCTTTATTGGTGAACTGCATAGTCCACAGTTTGGTCTGACTCTACTTGAGAGACTTCACTGGCGTTGATTTCTAGAAGTTGTTCTGAACGGGGTAGAGCCTTTACTGAATACTCGTGCAGCTCACCATCTCGTGATACTTCGATTGAAGCATACTGATTCGCGCGGATAAAAAATGTAGCTCTCGGCACATCAGAGACTGTTTCTATTGGCCTTCCCGCAATCTTAACCAAGTGATCACCCTGCAGTAATCCAGCATCAGCTGCGGGCGAGTTTTCGATAACTTTCGATAGGTAGACCGCGTGAGAGTCGTCCGTATTAATTTTTTCGCCGACCTCAAAACCGATCCAACTATAAATCACCTTACCGGAAAAAACCAGATCGTCGCGCACGCGCGCGAGCGCATCAACCGGTAAGCAAAACGAGCCCTCCATCCCTGGAATAAGTGAGACCGTCATCCCAATAAATCGGCCATTTATGTCCAGGATGGGGCATCCACCTTGACCTGCGTTCGCAGTAATCGTCGTGCGAATATATTCGGTGCGAAAAACTTTATTTCCTAATTTTTTGTCGTTTCCTGAAACGATCCCCATGACGGGCGAAGGCTCGAAATCCAACGGACTTGTGATCGCAAAAGTAATCGCTCCCAACTCTGGCTTCGGCACAGACGTATCGAGTGTGATAATTGAAAAATCATCCGGAAGATCAATGACCTTGAGCGCAGCCACATTCGTTACACGATCATGCCCGATGGTTTCGGTTGCATAGGAACGACCCTTAAAATCAACCCAAACCCGCTTGGCTCCTGCGACACGGTCAGCGTTTACAAGAACGATCCCATCTTTACTAACAAAAAAACCCGTCCCGAATCGAAGCATCACTTGCGTCGTCTCTTCTTCAGTGTCTACCTCCGAGAAAGCTGCTTTGACCCGAACAATCGCATCACGATTCTCTTGGAAAACTTCGATCAATCTTTGCTGTAAGGCAAGCGCGTCCATAGATGCAGAGGCCATGCAAGGAGCCAAAAGTCCGAACAAAGCTGCGGTCCAAAGTAAGCGATTACGCATGACAAAAATTAATAAACTAAGCTGGCCACGCTTTGATTCACGAAAGCCAAGCTGATCGAAGCGACATCACTCGAATACGCACCGCTATCGAAACTAGCCAAATGCATGCTCTCCATGGTGAAATCACGTTTCATGCCGGCACTATCTGAAAGCCCGGTCCCGTCGAGTCCAGCCATCTCGTAATCGACTAGACTAGAATCTGCCATCGCAAGAACTGAATCCAAATCATTGGCATTTTCTAACAATCCCTTAGACAAACGGGTATCAGACAGGCTCGATTGATCCACCTCGGCAAACGTTTGAGTGTCCGCGGACTGCTCAGCACCGTTCGTCCACAAACTGCGGCCTAGCGTAATCACACAAATCGCAGCCATTGTCGCAACTGCACCCGTCTGCGCGACTCGTCCAGACAACCCACGCATAATCTGAATAAAAATCGGGTCCTTTTTAACTAAAGTTTGCAGCATCTTACGGTGCAACTCTCGATCAAACTCGCCCCAAAACTGCTCAGTTGGACGTTCCCCCCGCTTAACCTTTAAGAGTTCTTCGAGCGATACTTTTGTTTCAGTTTCGTTGTTCTTATCTACCATATATAAAATAATGAATATTTCTATGAAATGTAGTCTTTTAAGTAAGATTGAAGTTGTTGTTTTGCGTAATGCAGTCGAGAGCGGACGGTGCCTACAGAAGCCTGAGTAATTTCAGCAATTTCGGCATGATCAAGACCCTCTATTTCATGTAAAACAACTACTGTCCTATGCTTAGGAGACAATTTCTGAAGGGAATCGTTCAATTTTTCCTGCAATTCTTTAATTAAAGCGCCCTGTTCGGTCTTGGTTTTGGAGGTTAAACGCTCGAATATCTCACTTGAAGAAACTTCCTCATCAATCTTTTCGTAGCTTATGTAACGTCGCCGATTTCGTTTTTTAAGAAAGGTCATCGTCGAATTAATCGCAATTCGATAAATCCATGTAAAGAATGAGGACTTCCCCCGAAAACGACCAATCGCTTGAAAAGCCTTTATAAAGGTATCTTGGGTTAAATCAGAGGCGTCCTCGCGATTACTCGTCATGTTGTAGATGACTGCAAAAATTTTTTCGCGATACTTTTGCACCAGCGCATCAAATGCACCCACACTACCCGCTTGCACCTTCTGGACAACTAACCAGTCGAGATCGCGATCCGTCATAACAACCTCATCAGTCGCCGAAAAGGTCTTACTCGCTGTACTGGTAATATCCATCTAGTCATAGAAAGAAGCACTCCTGCACTAATTGCAAAATTTATTTATTGTAAAATTTGATTACAAACGAGTGCACTGGATAAAATTTATTGCCGTTTCGCTACTTGAAAACTAAGGCAGTGTGCATACTAAAGTGTAAGTGCGCTTGCCAATAGTCGTTGAGCACTAATTTACACTATTGACAGTAAGACCACCAAACGTGGTATCCCTTAACGTTTCCATATGCAGCATTCCCGTATCGTCATCACCGGAGTCGGACTCACCTCCCCCAACGGTAATAATCTCGAAGAGTATCGTAAGAATCTCCTCGATAAGGTTGCTCGTATCCAAATGATTGAAATGCGCTATATGGGACAAGTTCCCGCCGGCGTTTGCGACTTTGACCCGAAGAAGCACCAAACACGCAGGGAACTTCGAGTTGGCACCCGTGCAGGCAGCGTCGCTATTTATTGTGCTCGGGAAGCAATGGCTGATAGCGGGATCGACTTCGAAAACTACGACAAAAGCCGTATCGGTGTCTACGTCGGCACGACAGAGCATGGCAACGTCGAAACCGAAAACGAAGTCTTTAGCATTTCCAAATTTGATTACGATGTCCGTTACTGGACGCATCACCACAACCCACGCACCGTAGCCAATAACCCCGCAGGTGAAATCACCATCAACATGGGGATCACCGGTCCGCACTACTCAATTGGCGCCGCTTGCGCCGCTGGTAATGCCGGCCTCATCCAAGCTCTGCAGATGCTTCGACTCGGTGAAGTCGATCTCGCGCTAGCTGGCGGCGTCAGCGAAAGCATTCAGTCTTTCGGTATTTTTGCAGGTTTTAAGAGCCAAGGTGCACTCGGCAGCCATGAAGATCCAAATAAAGTTAGCCGCCCATTTGATAAGAGTCGCAATGGCATAGTCGTCTCTGAAGGCGGCTGTATCTACACACTTGAGCGCCTCGAAGACGCCCAAAAACGTGGCGCACATATCCTGGCCGAAATCATCGGCTACCGGATTAACTCGGATGCTTCCGACTACGTCCTACCGAATCCAGTGCGCCAGGCTGAGTGCATGAATCAAGCACTGAAAGTTGCAGGTATCGAGGCCGGCGAGGTCGACATCGTCAACACCCATGCGACGTCCACCCCGATGGGTGACATTCAGGAGATCAAAGCGATCCGAGAAGTCTTTGGAGACTGCCCGACCACCTATATCAACAACACAAAAAGTTATATCGGCCACTGTATGGGAGCCGCCGGTGCCTTGGAACTTGCGGGCAACTTACCTTCCTTCAACGACGGCATCATTCACCCCACTATTAATATCGAGGACCTCGACCCAGAATGCGCCCTCCCAAATCTTGTCATAAATGAGCCTCGCAAGGTTGACGCCGTCAAAGTTATCCTCAACAACTCTTTTGGTATGCTTGGTATCAACTCCGCACTTATTCTCCGTAAGTTCGAAGGCTAGGCCGCAACAGACACAATAAGCTAATACATAAAACATTTTTAAAATGACAGAAGATCAGGTAAAACAAATCGTTATCGACATCATCGACGAGATCGCACCCGACGAAGACACCACTGACCTTAAAGGCGACGTGAATCTTCGTGATCAAATGGACCTAGATTCCATGGACTTCCTCGACATCGTGATGGAGCTGCGCAAACAGCATGGTATCGAAGTTCCCGAAGAAGACTACCCGAAGCTAGCGTCACTCGATAGCTGCGGCGAATACCTAACTCCCAAATTTAACGCCAAATAAGCGCTTAATATTTTAAGAAGAAGGCAACGGCGCGAGTCGTTGCTTTTTTTATACACGCCATACACCAATGCCCGCCTCACTCAACGGAGAACATTTCGAGACCGTCATCATCGGTGCAGGCATGGCTGGACTGGCCGCCGGCATCCGACTCGCGCTTGCAGGCAAAAAAGTCATCATTCTTGAGCGGCACAACGCCTCTGGCGGGCTCAACTCTTTTTACAGTCAGGCAGGCCGTAAATTCGACGTTGGCCTGCACGCCATGACCAACTACGTGCCTAAAGGCACTAAGGGCACCCCGCTGACCAAACTCCTCCGCCAGCTTCGCATACCTTACGACGCCCTCGACCTCTGCCCACAAAACGGCTCCAAAATCGCCTTCCCTAGCTGCGAACTCGGCTTCACCAATGACTTCTCCTTTTTAGAAGCTGAAGTCGCCCGCGTCTTTCCCAATCAGATCGATGGTTTTCGCGCCCTCGCAGAAGAAGTCCGCACCCTCGATGCGTTTAACCTTGGCGCGATTCCCACCTCCGCACGCGAAGCTGTCCAGCGGCATATCAAAGACCCGCTTCTTGAGGATATGGTCTTCTGCCCCGTTATGTATTATGGAAGCGCCCAAGAGCACGACATGGATTACGGCCAGTTCGCCATCATGTTTCGCTCCCTTTTCTTCGAAGGCTTCGCCCGCCCGCTCGAAGGCGTGCGCGTCATCATTAAACTGCTTCAGGACAAATACCGTTCGCTCGGCGGCATCCGCAAAATGAAGTGTGGCATCCAACAGATCAAAACCGAGGGATCCAAAGTCTCCGCCATCGTCCTAGACAATGGCGACATCCTCACCGCCGAAAAAATCATCTCCACCGCGGGAGCTGTTGAAACCGCTCGTCTGTGCGAGGATCAACCCACCGACGCCGAAGCATCGAACATCGGCCAGCTCAGCTTTACCGAGACGATCACTGCGCTGGACTGCCAGCCGACCGACCTCGGTTGGGACGACACCATCATCTTTTTCAATACCCGGGAACGCTTCCATTATGGACGTTGCGAACACGATCTCGTCGATCCTACAAGCGGCGTGATCTGTTTTCCAAATAATTACCAATACGGCGAAGGCCGGCAGCTCGACGAAGGCTTCCTCCGCGTCACCGCCATGGCCAACCATGACAAATGGTGCGCGCTCGACGAAGCCGACTACCTCGCGAAGAAAGCTTATTGGTATGACGAGCTTCAAAAAGTAACGCTCCGTATACTGCCCGAACCCAAAGGTAAGAACGCCTACCCTGATGCGTCTGCTCCGATGCCGTTATCTGCAAGCGATCTCCTCGACAAACACCGCATCGCCAGTGACATGTTCACTCCGCGCACAGTGCGCAAATACACTGGCCACCTCAACGGAGCCATCTATGGCGCACCCAATAAAATCAAAGACGGCCGCACCCACCTCGAAAACCTATACTTAGCCGGTACTGATCAAGGATTTCTCGGCATCGTCGGCGCCATGCTCAGCGGCATCTCCATGGCCAACCTCCACGCCCTCCAAGGTAGTTAATGGAAGGACGCGCTTCCGCGTATCCACAAAGGTAGAACATCGGCACCATTCTCGGCTTTGTTTACCTCCGGTTTAATCGCGCCCCGCTTTTCTTTCTTGGCCATGTAGGAGAGTCTGTCTCACGACTGAGCTATAAGCGCGTAATCTAATAAAAAGCATGGGAGGGACGCTGTCCTGTAGCTGTCTCAAAACTACTTAGTGTGTAGGTTCTTGGGGTAGGGACGCATCGCCGAGGCGTCCGTCCTGCAGGCGATCACATCTGCCCATCCCCTTCGTTCTCTGCATTAGGCAGCCTACCGGCGAACGGCGGTTTCGGCGAAACCGCCCTACCTTACTCTGAATTGCCTCAATTTTTGAAAGCTTTGAGACAGACTGTCCTGTAGCTGTCTCAAAACTCAGTCCATTTCAAAATTGCATATGACAAAGTGCATCTATGGGAGGGCCCTCCATAACTACCAGACACAAAAAAAGCCCGCTCGAAAGCGGGCTTCAAATGGTGGCCAGACCCAGAATCGAACTGGGGACACAAGGATTTTCAGTCCTCTGCTCTACCGACTGAGCTATCTGGCCTCATTTGAGAAATGCGGAATTAAGGGTTTCCTACTTCCACTCGTCAACTGAGTTTTTTGTGTTTTTTCGAGCTTGGCACCTTTTAGGCTCCTAGCGGTTCGCTACTCTATTATTTTACAATAAAATTCAAACAAGTGTTTGTATTTTAAAGCGGACCGACTCTTATAGGTGTCCAGTATAGTGTTCGAACACTCAAAGCCACTTAATCTTCAGCGTCATGCCTAAAAAAGCTATCTTCATAATCTGCCTCATCGCTGCGATCGCCTTAGCGATTTTTGCGCTTTTTTATACCAAGAAATCACAGTTTGCCGCGATGGGAGGAAATGGTGAACGGCAGGGGCCCCCACCAGAAACCATTTCTACCTTTAAGGTGCAGTCGCAGGAGTGGACAACCTACATTCGCTCGATTGGCTCGCTTAAGCCCATTCAAGGCGTTGATTTAGAATCTGAGATACCTGGGGTCATTACTGAAATAAACTTTGAAAATGGACAAATTGTCGAACGTGGAGCTGCCCTAGTAAAACTCGATGTGAAGGTCGAAGAAGCTCAGCTACGCGCGCTCGAAGCTTCCGCCAAGTTAGCTAGAATTGATTATGAACGATCCAGCAACCTGGTTAAAAGTGGCAGTATCACTCAAGCCCAATTCGATAAGAGTGATGCTGATCTAGAGCGCGCCGAAGCCGAGGTTGAAAACTTGAAAGCGGTTATCGACCGCAAGACGATCCGCGCTCCGTTTACTGGAAAAGTCGGCATTCGCACAGTAAATCTCGGACAGTATGTGACGAACGGCACTCCTATTGTGAGCCTACAAGCCAACGATAAAGTATATGTTAATTTCAAATTACCAGAGCAGGCTCTCGCACAAAT
>Ga0307966_1000412_pt1 | contig 35883 bp, 36 predicted proteins | sample OrgLakmetagen646_FD_203141 | JGI IMG/M metagenome (GOLD analysis project Ga0307966, IMG submission 203141) | Saline water microbial communities from Organic Lake, Antarctica - #646 | ecosystem: Environmental > Aquatic > Non-marine Saline and Alkaline > Saline | place: Antarctica: Organic Lake... | reverse complement strand
TATGAATTTGCGGCTGGGCTTAGCGCCAGATGCCGGCTTATCCATTGTCCCTTTACAACCTTAAGTAACAAAAAATATATCTCAGCGATATGGAAATGATTCAAAATATTACAAATGTCAGAGGCATCAAATGTTGGGGCCTACATTCCGGCGTTAAATCCATGCGTCGCGACCTTGGATTCATCTATTCAGAAGTTCCCGCGTCGGTGGCTGCTACCTTTACTAAAAATGAAGTCGTTGCGGAGCCTATTAAATTATGCAGAGAACTCATTAAAGGAGGGAAAGCGCAGGCCATCGTGATCAACGCCGGCAATGCCAACGCCTGCACGGGAGAACAGGGAATGGCTGGAGCAAAAGCCATGGTGAAAACGATGTCTGAGGAGCTCAAGATTCCAGAAGAACTGGTTTTGGTCGCCTCTACCGGACTGATCGGAGAACCCTTTCCTACAGAGTCCATCGTCAAAGGAATTCGGGAAGGCGTGCTGAAACTATCGAATAAAACCAGCGCCGGTTCCTTTTTAGCGAATGCCATCCTGACTACAGATACTTTTGCAAAGGAAGGTTTTGCACAATTTGACATTGGAGATACGACGATAAATATGGGCGGTGTTGCCAAAGGTTCCGGTATGATCCACCCCAATATGGGTACCATGCTATCCTTTATTGCCACCGACATTGCTATTGAGCCCGAGCTCCTTCAGCAAACGGTTCAGGAGTGTGTTGATGCTTCTTTTAATATGATTACCGTCGATGGAGATTCCTCCACAAATGATATGTGCGCAGTGATGGCCAATGGCATGGCGGAAAACGAAATGATCAGCAGCAAAAAAGATCCCGGCTATGCCGACTTTAAAAAAACACTCCAGGAATTGATGATTCATCTTGCAAAACTCATCGTATCTGATGGTGAGGGCGCCTCTAAATTCATCGAGTATAAAGTCAGCCATGCGCGCTCAATAGAAGAAGCCAGGAAATTAGTGCGTTCCATATCCAACTCCAATCTCGTTAAAACTGCCATGTACGGTCGCGACCCGAATTGGGGCCGCATTTTAGCTGCCGCAGGCAATGCCGGAGTGCCCTTTGATTATACTTTAGCAGACTTATACCTCGGCACCATTGACTCGAACGTAAAGGTTCTGGAAAAGGGGACACCGCAGGATTACGACACCTATTTTATGAAAAAGGTATTGCGCGAGTCGCATATCACCGTTCATCTGGACCTCGGTGTTGGAGAAGCCGAAGCCATGGGTTGGGGCGCTGATCTCTCTACAGATTACGTCGTGTTTAACTCGGTGTATACTACTTAATGAGAGGCTTTTTGCCTTTCCTTTTCTCTGCTTCGATCCTCTGGTTCCGCCGGACCTCTCAGTCATAAACAGAAATCGCCGCTTGCGTATATCTTATGTCAAAAGGTGATTCTTTCCATGATATAATATTTTAATGATTTGGGCGCACCGCCCCACAACGAGTTGCGGGGCGGCGTTACGTTTCGGGGCGCGCTATTCGCTTGGCCCCGTCCGCGCTACCCATCGCCGCAAGCCCTTCGCGCGGCCGGGTCTTCGCCACCGCCCCCGGCGGCAGCTCACCCCTTCACATCACTTGCGCAAAAACTCCCGGGAGCGGTGAAGCAGGAGCTTCACCGCTCCCTTACAACACCTCCACCGATCCACACCCCCTAGCTTCGCGTTGCCTTCCCTTTAAGGGCTCAGGCGCGCACGCAGACAAGAAACCGAAAGAGAACAAAACATACATTCCCCCCATATTGTGCCTTCCAAAAAACACAATCAAGAGATAAACCTCACCCCAAAGTGCTGTAACTCTACCAAATGGGTATATATTCCGTAGTTTTGGTGGGGATATGAGTAAGTTGAAGCCAATTATGGGAAGGCGAGAATATTCTGTAACATTTGCAATTTGCACACTAATAGTAATTTCATTATTGGTGGGCTGTAAGACTGCCGTTGTATTACCAAGCATAAAATACGATCAATATCAGTATGGCAAATCATGTAGTTACAAAAATGATACTTTGTACATTAATTTGGATAATCCTTTGCACTGCCCACTTCGAATTTGGTTTTTTTCTTCTGATGAAGAGTTGCAAATGAAGTTCAATAAAATAATACCCATAACTGTAAACTCCTTAAGTGATACCGTTTTGATTATTACAAAAGTTAATAAAAAAGACGAGCTCGTTAGATTTAGCTCAAGATTGGGTGACACCCATAAAATAATTAATACTATTGAATTAGACTTACCGTTTCCTAAGGGTAGACAGTATACAATTATTCAAGAAAACAATACACAATTTACTCATAACTCAGACATGTCAAGGTATGCGTTGGATTTTAACCTTAAAACAAGGGACACTATTTGTTCGGCAACTGATGGTTTTGTAGTTGGTGTTGTAAATAAGTATAAACATTCAGGCAAAGGCTCTGAGTGGAAACCTTTCGGAAATTTTCTTACAATATACGAACCAAAATCCGGTGTTTTTACACAATATGCTCATTTGGTGTACAATGGAAGTTTGGTAAAAATTGGAGACAAAGTTCACCGTGGACAAAAAATTGCTTTATCAGGAAACACAGGACAAAGTACCGTTGAACATTTACATTTTAGTTCTCTTGTTCCTGTGAATAGTGAAGGCGGTTTAAAATCAGTACCTATTGAGTTTGTTGGTGGAATAAAAGCAATACACCTAAAAAAAGGAGACGTATTGAAAAAATAACTGGCTACAACAACGGATTGTTAAAATGAAGGGTTTAACACTAATTTGAACACTCAGTGTTCTAATAAAATTAGTGTTAAAATGAAATACGTGCTTATAAATCAGCCACATTAAGAGCTGCAACCGTTATCTCAATTTCATTTCTCAGTAGACGACAAAACACAGAAATATGAAACCACCCTTTCGACCGGAAAGCCTCATGATGACCCATGGGCATAGCCCGAAAAACACCGAGGGAGCTATAAAGTCACCTATTTTTCAAACCTCCACATTTGCTTTTGAGAGTGCCGAACAAGGAAAGGCCTTTTTTGAGGTGATGTACGGCCTGCGCGAGGCCCGACCCGACGAAAAGATAGGTATGATTTATAGCCGACTCAATAACCCCAATGTAGAAGTGGCCGAACAACGTTTATGCATCTGGGAGGGCGCTGAAGAAGCCGCTTTGCTGAGTTCGGGGATGGCTGCTATATCCACGGTATTGCTGAGTTCATTATCTCCGGGTGACTTACTTTTGTATAGTCGCCCGCTCTATGGGGGTACGGATCATTTTATTCACCATTATTTACCTTCGATAGGTGTACGTACGATGGGGTTCAAGCCCGGAGAAGAGGATGGTGAGGTTCAGCGCCGCCTAGAAGAATCCGGTGACGGAGAAGCCCTGCGAATGATTTATGTAGAGACTCCGGCCAACCCCACCAATGACCTGATTGATATTGCAGCTTGTCGAAAAATAGCGGATCAGTTTTCCAGCAAGGGAAAAGAGGTGCTTATCGCAGCCGATAATACCTACATGGGACCGCTTTGGCAACAACCGCTGCAACTGGGCGCAGATTTCGTTTTATACTCCGCTACAAAATATTTAGGCGGACACAGCGATATTATAGCAGGAGCTATACTTGGAAACAGCAATCGCATAAAAACCATCAAGTCCTTGAGAACATTCCTGGGAAATACTGCCGACCCCTTTTCGTCCTGGCTTTTATTGCGGAGCCTGGAAACCCTAAAAGTTCGACTAAGCCAACAACAAGAAAATGCAAAGCAAATTGCTGATTACTTACAGCAACATCCAAAAGTAAAAAGGGTGAATTACCTCGGACTCTTAGCGCCTGGCAGCCGGGAAGGTAAACTCTTTCAACGACAGTATTCCGGCAGTGGTGCCATGCTTTCTTTCGAAATTAAGGGCGCTGAGCCAGAGGCTTTTGCTTTTTTGAATCAGCTACAACTCATCAAGCTTGCAGTGAGCCTGGGCAGCACGGAGAGTCTCGCTCAGCACCCTAAAACTATGACCCATTCGGATGTGTCTCCTGCAGACTGTCGTGAAATGAACATCACAGATGCCCTCATAAGAATGTCCGTTGGAATAGAGCATATCGATGATCTGATCAGTGATTTACAACAAGCCTTGGCTGTTATCGCTGACCAATAGATAAAAGTGAAGCGTTCGAGGGTGGTCTCAAACAGTGCTACACTCTCACTAAAAAAACAACAATCTATTCGCTCTTCAACTACGTCGCAAATAACTGTTGCGGATCTTTAAAGGCCTTAAATTCCAGAGCGTTTCCGGAGGGATCTAAAAAAAACATGGTTGCCTGTTCCCCGGGCGCACCTTTGAACCGAATATACGGCTCAATAATGAAAGGGACTTGTTTTGCTCTGAGGTGGTCAGATAGTTCGGAGAACTTGTCCCAGGAAATTACCACTCCAAAGTGAGGTACGGGTACTTCCTTTCCATCGACGGGCATATGCTGCGCCTTTTCCGAGGATTTCGGTTGATAGTGAATCACTAATTGATGCCCTAAAAAATTGAAATCTACCCAGTGATCACTGCTTCGACCTTCTTCGCAATTGAGTGTTTCTCGGTAGAATTTACGACAACGTTCTAGGTTATGAACGGGAATGGCTAAGTGAAACGGGGATAAGTTCTTCATTTAGCAAAATTAAGCATAAATGAGGATATAAATGAAAGCATCTGAGTACTGAAAAGGTAAGAGCGTCCTCTAAAATATCGCTCAGGCTAAGCCTTCACTATCGAGCTGGCGCGCCGCACAGGCAATTGTACTGGGGAAATCGGTAATTGTTTGGAAGTTGGACAGCATGACAAATATTACTTCTTGAACCATCGTGTGTTAAGAAGCAAAATAAAAAATGCAGTCCACCGGCCCATGCAATATCTAAAAAATACAATCTCTGCTTAATTCTACGATTCTCTGGTCCGCTATTTCGGTGCCTTATCAGTTGAGGCCATGAGCTTTTAATCGCTCCAACAGAACGCGTTGATTCTCTTTCTGATTTGCCGGGGGCAGAGGGCGTGCGTCCTGCATGGCCTCAAAAGAAGGGAGGTCGTCCAATTCACTTTGCATGCTAATTGGCCAATGGTAATGTCGGGAGATGTGATCCGCCAAGTACAATTGTTCGGGTTGTCCGGGAGTCGGTACGAGAACGGCGGGCGTTTGCCAGGCACTTAAATCCATTAAGGTGCTGTAGCCACTCCGACAGAGCAGCTGTTTTGATTGACGGGCAAGCGATTCTAAATGATCACTATTCGTGTAATCCATGATGTGCACATGGTCGGCTGGACTGGAATCACTTCGATCTGCGTCATGCGCTCGAATCATAACGAATTTTTGTTTCGGGTAAGATTGAGCCAAATACAACAATCGCTGTTCGAGTTGACTACGCGCGGGTTCGGGGCCAGACAATAAAAACAGCCAATCGTAACTGGGGCTTTCCTCCTTTTGAACCGCCGTTTGAAATCGGCTCGTTGGTCCCAAATAGAATCGCTGCTGTTGCATCGCTGCATGAGACAACTCTCCCCCAATACCGGGTAATTCAGCGACATCGGGCACCCAAATCTCATCAAAGTTCTTCATCCATTGACGATGGACTTTATTGGCCATCGTGTCCGTCAGTTTTTTTCTCGCTTTAATATGCACTTGATGAGTAATAAAGAAAGACGGTAGATTCGGCATAAAACAACCGTATCTCGCATCTGATATGATGGCATCGAAGGGGGTCTTGCTATGCTGTTCTCTAATAATACTTCTTTCCTCCTTTAGCGCCTGAATAAGATCCGGCGCTTTCATCGCAATATTCATCGCCATATTGTTCCAGCGATATTGCACATTATAGGACGGAAGTTCTAAAAGCCCTGTTTGTGGATAGTGCGAATGCAGAAAATCAAGTACCCTTGGGCAAGACGCCAGTGTTATGCGGTATCCCTGCTGAATTAAAATATCTATCAGTGGCAAGGATCGCGTCGCATGGCCCAAACCCCAATCGAGTACAGCAAATAATAAGTGTTTATTGTTGTACTCCATGAAATGTCTAGTTCAGTTTTATCTCGTCTTCTTTTTCGTCAAAGAAATGATAATCCATAAGCGATAGGTCCGACTTTGGTTTTATAGGCACCCACTTGCCGTGATTCAAGTACCACTTCATTTGCTGACTGGGCAATCCTTTCTTTAAAAAAGCCTCAATAAAAGGATGGACGTGCAACTTCACCTTTGACTTCGGCCGAGACTGACGAATAAACATTAAATCTCTTTCGATTTGATCGGTAACTAAAATCGTCGAGTTGACCTTGCCGGTTCCATTACAGGTAGGGCATTTTTCTGACGTATCAATTTTAACAGCCGGTCGAACGCGCTGACGAGTAATTTGTATCAATCCAAATTTACTCAAAGGCAAAATGGTATGCTGCGCTCGATCCTTTTGCATAGCATCTTTGAGCGTCTTGTATAGTTTTTTGCGGTGCTCGTACTTTTTCATGTCGATAAAGTCAACCACTATAAGTCCCCCAATGTCTCTGAGTCGCAACTGCCGGGCAATTTCCTCGGCCGATTCGAGATTGACATACAATGCGGTTTCTTCTTGACTTGCTCTACGAGATTTCGGTCCTGAATTTACGTCAACCACATGCATGGCCTCTGTATGTTCGATCACCAGATAGGCGCCGGAAGGCATTGTCGCCGTTTTTCCAAAGGCCGACTTTATCTGTCTAGTGATACCATAGCGATCAAAAACCGGCTGCTTTCCTTTATAGGAGCGCAGTATTTTTTGCTTATCGGGAGCGATTTCCTTGAGGTATTCTTTGAGGTTATCGTACAGGTCTTTGTCGTTGACGACGATGCGATTGAAAGAGTCCGTTAGCAGGTCTCTCAGTATCGAACTGGTTTTGTCCAGCTCACTCAGCAACTTCATCGGGGCGTTTGCATTGTGCAACTGAGAATGAATATCCTTCCACTTTCCCACTAAATCGCTGAGTTCGTTATGTAGGTCCGCGACCTTTTTGCCTTCGGCCGCCGTGCGGACAATGACACCAAAGTTCGCAGGCTTTATACTTTCGATAAGTAACTGTAATCGCTTGCGTTCATCCGGATTGCGAATTTTCTTTGAAACCGCGATCACATCGGTAAAAGGTGTCAAAACGATATATCTTCCGGGAATAGTCACTTCACAACTGAGTCGCGGCCCTTTGGTAGATATGGGTTCTTTGAGGATTTGTACGAGTATAGGATGTTTTTTATCCACTACGTCGTTAATCTTCCCATTCTTCTTGATGTCCGGCTCTATTTTAAAGTCGGCCAAACTAGACGATTGCTGACTTCCCGATACACTTCCTCTGACAAATTTTTGCAGCGATTGAAATTTGGGACCCAGGTCCGTATAATGCAAAAAAGCATCTTTCTTATGATCAATATCTACAAAGGCGGCATTGAGACCAGGCATTAATTTTTTAACCTTTCCGATAAATATATCGCCGACTGTAAATTCATTATTAGTAAACTCCTTGTGGATTTCTACTAATTTTCCATTTTCAATCATCGCAATTTCGACTTCTGCCGGCGATGCGCTGATGATTAATTCTTTTTCCACTACTTTTTGATTTACTACACAGCTGATCAGCCCCAAAAGAACGCCTGTTAGAACTTGTCAAACATTGCGCTAGACATGGGAGAGAGAAAAATACAAATGGGAGCTTTTGCTGCCTATATGAGCTACGACAGCAAGTAAAGACAAGGTTTCCTTGCCTTTACTGTGTGTTGGTTACCAATTATTTTTTCTTCTTATGACGATTCTTACGCAGTCTTTTTTTGCGTTTGTGCGTTGAAATCTTGTGCCTTTTTCTTTTCTTTCCACTTGGCATAATGCTAATTTTTTTGTGTTATATTATTTAATTGATTTACACTTTTGCTGACTCAGCTTTGCTTTTTCGCTCTGGTTTGTAGCAGCGTAAGCATCGGCGAGTAAACAATGTGCTTTTATTTTCATCGGCTCGATGGCAATCGCCTTTTCGAGTCGTTTGATCGCTTTTTCATACTGTCCGGTCTGCATTCCCAAACGTCCCAGTTGATATAGAACGGTTGCAGATTCGGGATATTTTTCATTGAGACTCAATAACATTTGAATCCCTTTCATTGGATTGTTCTGTGGTGGCTGCTCTACATAGGTTAATGCCAGATTGATTCTGTGATTGACATTCTCAGCATCCAGTGTGATTGCTTTCTCGAAGGCTGCTCGCGATTGATCCACCGCGAACAACAATTCCTTCTCGCTGACCTTCTCCATGTGAAAAGCAAGGGCATACGTCGTTCCCGCCATGGACCATGCGTCTGCACTGGAGTCCATACTAGCGACTAATTCTGCATAATGCCCTGCAACTACTGGCTCTTTCTGTTCGTACCAAGCGCCTGACAATTCTTTGAGATAAGCAATAGAGTCGGAGGGATTCAAACTATTCTCATAAGCTGAGTATATCCCTCGAATCCGCGCCTGATCTTCCTGAGGTAAGGTCGGTAACTTCTCCCTAACTAAATTTACCGCGCTGGTGCGTTGTATATTTAAAGAGCGACTTTCCTGACGCTCATATGCCTCCGGAGGTCGCGTGTCCATACCAAAATAGATAAAAGCTGCCACTGCTATACCCATACTCAACAAAATCCACTGTGCTTTTCCCATGTCGTTCTTGCCTTTAGTCTTCTCCGGGAAGTTCGTCTACATTTTCCTTTACCCGATCAACAAAAATCTTGGATGGTTTGAAGGCCGGGATATAATGCGCGGGGATTTCTATTGCTTTGTTCTTTTTGATGTGACGACCAATTTTTTTTGCTCTCCTCTTCACAATAAAAGATCCAAAGCCTCTTATGTACACGTTCTCTCCTTCAGTTAAAGCATCTTTCACTTCTGTGAAAAAAGACTCTAGAGACACCAAGACATCTACTTTAGGTACGCCGGTCTTTTCAGAAATGGCTGCTACTAAGTCTGCTTTCCTCATAGGTTTTACTTTTAAATTAAGCCACGATTCAGAGGATTTCACCTCTTAACGAGTGGGGCAAATGTCGCAATTTTTTTTATAATCAAGAAGGTTTTCTATGTTTTTGTTCGATAAGAAGCTGAAAATCACAGAAATAGCAAAAAGCTAAGCGAAAAGCAGAACTTTTCAGGTACCTTATTCAAAACACCGCTTGTTAATAAAAAGTCAACGTTTCGTAAGGCTATATAGTTTCCACACCACAGGAAGTAAATGATTATGATGTCAGTGAAATGAAAAGATGCAGGATATTTCTTGTGTTTATGGGTTGTTGACTCTCCCTTTTCAACTAAGGCCTCCACGGCATTCTATCAGGCTTTGACCGCCTACCGACGGATATGCACAATATCGGCAGCGTTCTTTTTTCTATGATTCGCTGGGTTTGGTTTTTTTGGTAGGGGAAAGAGGCTGTTTTTAGAATGAAACAGAGAGCCTTTCGTCCTCACAATGGCCTTCGCGCGGCGGTGTCACTTCAAGTAGTGGACCCGTGCACTTTTTCTCTTCTTCCTTCTTTGGGGACATCCGCCGGACTGCAGACTTTATCCTAAGGATCGTATTCTTCCGGAATTTTGCGGTAGGGATAGTAAGGGAGGCCGCTGAATTGCGGCCCGTCCGAGTCCGAGCACCTGTGAAGGGCGAAGGACCGACAGCCCTGCATAGCCCGCCGCCGCCGACTTCGTCAGAAGAGGCGGCGGACCGCCCAAAACATTTAAAAAATAATGAGCGATTTAAGGTGGTTTATTGCTCTTCTCCTTAAAATATTGGAGCCTTCGATTAATGGTCTAATATTGCCTTCTGGTCAAGAAACCAAAGACTTGTGTTTGTCTCGACTTTGCGCTAATAAGGCCAGCCTAAGTAAATATTTGCTTGATTATCCGAGAAACTAGATCTGAATTGCTATTTTTGGTGAGAATAAAAACCAAAACTTACTATGATGAAACATCTACTCATTTCTATGCTATTTCTTTTCTGTGTGGGCAGTGCATATGCTCAGGCGGATAGAATGGTAATCGTTGAGGAATTTACCAATGCCTCATGTTTGCCTTGTGAAACACAGAATCCCGCTTTTAATGCTTTGTTGGATCAGAATCTAGACAAGGTCATCCCGATTAAATATCAGACGGTTTTTCCGGGATTTGATCCCTATAATCAACAAAATCCCGGTGAGGTCACCACTCGTCTCAATCGATACAATGAAATAACCGGAGTTCCCACTGCGGCTATTGATGGTGTTGTTCCAGGCAATAACTACGGTGGTGGTGGACTTTCCGAATGGGTAACCCCTCAAGGCGGATATGCTGGAGGACCGTATGGATACAATCAAGCGGTACTGGATTACGCAGCTTCTGTTCCCACTTCTATCGGTGTGGAAGTTAGCGTTGACCTACCCAATTTTGGCCCCAGTGGTACCGTCAGTGTAGAAATTACCAATTACGATACCGTGGAGTGGTCTGATAATGCTACTCTCCATGTTGCATTGCTAGAAAGAGAAAACCTTTGGCCTTTTCCTCCTGGAAGTACCTCAGAAGCTGAGTTTTTTTACGTTATGAGAAAAATGTATCCCAATGCAGGTGGCACTTCATTGTCAGCTATTCCTGCAGATACTTCTTCTGTTGTAGAAGTGGCACTGCAAATTCCAGATTATATTTATAATCTCGAAGAAATGGTGGTGGTTGCTTTTATTCAAAGCAATGACGATCGATCCATATATAATGCTAACATAACAGAACCTCTACCCGTCGATAGTTCTTTGGCAAATATTTCCCTTGGGGATAACACGACTACTGCTGCCGGCCCACTTTGCGAGCGCGTTTTAAGTCCTGCAGTAAATGTTATCAATAGCGGAACACAGGATATCAATAGTTTCGTTATTAATCTTGTCATAGATGGAGAGGAAACCCCACAGACTATTACAGATACCTTAGCAGGAGGCGAAGAAATGGAAGTAACTTTCGATGAAGCTCCTCTTGGGGGTGGAGAAAATAATGTTTCTTTTACGCTTGGTGAAATCAATGGGTCGAATGAAAGACCCGTTAATTTATTGGGCGTCCAGTTGGAACCGGTCAATTTTCCAGCAGTTGAGGTTACTAACGAAGACCAACTGATGTATAATTTTGAGAATGACCAGCCTTTGTCCGCTACTGCTGAAGGCGTAATTCTAGAAAATCCTGCAAACTTTTTGCGCATAGTAGATCGCAATAGTTTCCAAAACTCGCCCTCTGCCGTTGGTGGTTACGGAATGAGTGATCAGGCGCTGTTTGTCAATTTCTATCAATGGCAGACTCCACAACTTCCCGCAAGAGGACAAATTTTATTGGCGAAGCAGTTCAATATTCCAATGGGAGCCACTGAACTGAATATTTCTTTCGATCGAGCACATGCTCAGTACAATCAGCCGCCGGGTAATGATCGCTTAGAGGGTTACATCTCTTATGATTGCGGAGAGACCTGGACTAAAGTGTATGACAAAGCGGGAGCCGAATTGAGCACTACGGCGCCGGTCGAACCATTTTTCGTACCCAATGCTTCACAATGGGCCACAGATACTATTACCCTTACGGAATTCGAATCTACTGAAGCACTTTTCAAATTTGAGGTAGTTTCCGATTGGGGAAATAATTTATTCCTCGATAATATTCAGGTGGAAAGTATGACGACGAGTGCTAACAATCCAATCTCTGTTGTGAATGAACCTACTGTATTTCCAAATCCAAGTAGTGGACAGAGTACATTACAGTTTGAATTGGAGAAACGTCAGCGCATCAATATTGCGATTTACGACGCTCTTGGTCAGCGACAAACTACTGTAGAGGAAAGAGTTTTTGATGCCGGCTTTTATAGATTGCCGCTTCAGTTGACATCTTATACCTCTGGAAAGTACCGTATCGTATTTACGAATCAGGAAGGCATGTCAGCCATTCCATTGATCATCGTAAAATAAGATAGACGGTCATGAATTGTATAGGCGCTTATCGGTAATTTCCGGTAAGCGTCTTTTTTTTTGGGCGTATCCCCGCCGCCTCATTTTATTTCGGCGCCGGGGTCAGGCTGCTCCGGGCTCCGCTTTCGCTTCGGTCCTTCGCCCTATTGGGCTTCGGACTGCTTTGCACCCTACACATCCTTTACGCGGGCATTTCAGTTAATTGTCCCATAGTGGACGAGAAAAACATGTTCAATATATGTGCCTATCCGGCGGGAAACAAAAGATGCACTGCGGAAACGTAGATTTTGATGAGAAGGGACGTATTTTTTATTATCTCTTCATTTTGAGGCGTTTCTTTTAGGTGTCAGAATCCCGGACCTCGGCGGTATTTCACGAATTACTGCGTATTCCACGGATTGCGCCTACTTCCTTCGACTACGCTCAGTAAGCAGGGGCTTGCAATGTCACTTGTGAATGAATTTGTTGATCTTCTTTTGTCTGAACCGCTGATTTTTGTGATTCTATGATGGGTATGATTAGAGACGTTGATGTTGAGAATGAGATACATTTCATGCCGCTTTATTCCTCCGACCCATCGATTTCGATGAGTATTGTTCTTCGGTCTGCAGCATTGAGAGGTCGGTAAAACTATTTTTTCTTCTTGCTTTTGGCTTGATCCAAAAGCAAACAAAAATCAAGGACCCATCAAAGGTGATTTTTGCAGTAACAAAACCGCGGTCGCTTTTTACCGCTCCATGTTGAGAAGCGCCGTAGGCAATTCGAAATGCCGCCATAGGCGGTACTTTTTATTTTAACTAACCTTATTTGAAATTGATCAATCACTTCGCGTACCTACGGCACGCCAATATTTTCGGGTTCATGTTTCTACCGATTTTGCGTACCTAACGGTACGCAAATGACCGCTCAGCACGCCGCTATCACTGGTGATGCGTCCGGATTCTTTTTCTGTACCGAGCAGGCAGAAAACCAACATTCAAGAAAATAACGCCAAGAACCGGACTGCTTTGCGGGCCGGCAAACCCTTTGATGGCTTCGTCATCATGCGGCGGGCCTTGAATGACGAAACGCCCTCGGTCCCCGCGATTGGGTCTTTAGGAGCGGCTTACGCTATCTCCTATTCATTAAACATTGTAGAGACGTTGCATGCAACGTCTCTACTGTGGTTTGTCCTAGGAATTATAAGAGAACAACCTGCGCGTAATCCGCCTTCAAAAAGTAAGGATGACAGATGGGGCCGTGCCCCCAACTCGTTGGTGGGGCATGCCCAGCGCGAATACCTCATTGTGTGAACCATCATCTATAGGATGAAAGGATGGCTAGATTAAAGACGGTATTTTTTGAGGAGAAACGGTTTTTCATAGTTTTTCGGAATTCAGAATCACAGACCTTGGTGGCGCCTGGGCGGTATTTCACGGATCACTGCGGATTATACGGATTGCCCCTGCTTCCTTCGACTGCGTTCAGTAAGCAGGGGCTTGCAATGTCACTTGTGAATGAATTTGTTGATCTTCTTTTGTGTGATCCGCTGATTGATGTGATTGAATGATAGGCTGGATTAAAGACGTTAATGTTGAGAGTGGGCGGTTTTTTATTGGATTGAGGGTGTATTTGTAATTTCCGAAAGAGACAGGGCGCACCCTGTCTCTACAATGGCAAACGCGCGAATGCCTCATTGTGTGAACCATCATTTATAGGTTGGAAGGATGGATAGGATTAAAGATGACATTTTTGAGAAGGAATGGTTGCTATTGTATTTTTGAAGATGCTTTGTGTGCATTTAGGGGAAATACGTACGTTTCCCGCTAAGCGGTACAAGCTGTACGTATCTTCAAAAATCTACCTCCACAGACATAAATATCATACCCTTATATATACGGGGTTCCTTCCTTTGCTATTTTTTGAGATTTGCAGCGTCATCACAATCTCTCCAGAAGACTGCGACAATTTGTTTGTTGCTTCATACCCCAATCCTTATCTCTAACTTACTTACTAACATATCTAATAAAACAAATCCGTAAATACTTAAATATAAATATGTTATGAATATATTATTAAATATATACTATGTGGAAACGGTTGTGAGTAAAAAGAATAACTTTTCTGTTTTCACCTTTATCAATCATATACATATAAGATATATAATTAATGCTTTAATAAGTCCTTTTTGCTAATACATTTACCTCATCAAAAGACGACTTATTATCAGTTGAAATATAAATACTTTTCCTGTGAATAAATATTTTCCTTCCTCACTTATTAACAAATTATAGATATATTCATGATCTACAAAGACAGTAAGCTTGTGTATAAAATTACAATATCTGTTAATAAGTGGATATCCTAATTTTTTCCTTTTCTTTTATCCACTTCTCCACAGCACTAGTAGTAACAGTAGTTTTTTTATAAGTAAATAATATAACTACTAATAAAGGAAAAAGCTGTTGATAAAATCTGCCCTATCTTTGAGGTAGAAAAATGATAGAATTTTGACTGATGATAAAGAGAGCTTCTGTTAATAAGGATATACACTAAGGAATATGCAATATCCAACAACGATAAAATACTGGCTGTGGATCGGATTACTGATGGTTTTGATTCAGGTTTTGATAGGCGGGATCACCCGATTGACGGATAGTGGGTTGAGCATTACCGAGTGGGAACTCGTAGAGGGCGTGGTTCCCCCTTTATCCGATGATGCCTGGGCAAAGGCTTTTGATCAGTACAAGACGGCCGCCAAAACACAATATGAGCGTTTGCATTCCGATATGACGATGTCTGAGTTTCAGTGGATCTACTTTTGGGAATGGATACATCGCTTCTGGGCTAGATTAATGGGTTTTGTCTTCATTCTACCCCTGATCTTTTTTGCTACAAAATCCTGGATTGACCGCTCTTTGTGGCGACGCCTGGCTATTATTTTTCTTTTTGCAGCATCTGCGGGAATTTTTGGGTGGTTCATGGTTGCCAGTGGTTTGAATAGTGATGACCGCACCTGGGTCAATGCTTACAATCTTATCACTCATTTATTTATAGCTGCATGTACAGTATCGGCCATTTATTGGACTATTCTTTATGTTCAAACGCCTGGAGATAGAATAAAGAGTCATCCTTCACTGCATCGCTGGTTGATCGTTCTACTTATTCTTTTAGGGATACAGTTTTTATGGGGTGGACTGATGGCGGGGATGCGCGCCGGATTGTTGCACCCGCATTGGCCCTTTTTCATCGAAGCGGATGCTTTCTACGCTGCTATCAATCAAAAAACTTTACTCTCCCGATCGGATTGGATGGATTATGAACCGGCTGTTGCCGTTAAAGCGACTGTACAGGTAGTTCATCGAATGATGGCTTATCTCTTAGCTTTTCTCTCTCTTTATGTTGCTGTGAAAATTTATCGCTATTATTTTGATCCTCGCTTGCGTAGTATAGCTCTCAGTATAGGAATTTTTGTTTTGCTTCAGTTTGCATTGGGGGTTATAACAATACTCTTATCCTATGGAAAGATTCCCGTTTTTTGGGGTGTTATTCATCAATTTGTGGCGTTCTTATTACTCTTAGGCATTCTAAAAGCCAAGTTCTATATCCGCAAGTGATATTGGAAGGATTTAGAATTTAGTTTTTTTTACTTTAATAGATAATTTGTTGCCTTCTACTTATATTTATGAATAAGAGTTTCGCATCTCAATGATCTATTAGAAATATCTTCAAACCTGCTTAATCATACCACAATGATTACTTCCATCATTTTATTGGCCGTTGGTATTGGGGTTCTTATTTTCGGAGCCAACGGTTTAGTGAATGGTTCCTCTTCTTTAGCGAAGAGAAACCGAGTTTCTGATTTAGCCATTGGATTAACGGTAGTTGCCTTTGGTACTTCAGCCCCTGAATTGGTTGTCAATGTAATTGCTTCCCAGGGAGGTCATTCTGAAATAGTTCTAGGGAATATTTTTGGGAGTAACAATTTTAATCTTTTCATCATTCTGGGAATTTCTGCTATCATTCTGCCCATCGCAGTTCAATCTTCTACGATAAAGAAGGAAATCCCCATTTCTATACTTTCCGTTGTTGTGTTTCTATTTCTTGCCACGGAGTTTTTTTCTTTCGATGCCAATGTTATTTCACGACTCGATGGAATTATTCTTTTGATTGGGTTTTTTCTCTTTTTGTTTTATGTGTTCAGGAGTTTAAAGCGTGGAGAAGTTCAAGTTGAATCCTATGCTTCATCCTCACTCGCAAGGACCTGGCTTATGATTGTGTTTGGTTTAGGGGGCCTTATTTTGGGTGGAAAACTGATTGTGGACAACAGTATTTTTATTGCTACTGAATTGGGATTGAGCCAAAAAGTCATTGGGTTGACTATAATTGCTGCCGGAACTTCTTTACCGGAACTGATAACATCCATTGTAGCTGCTCTGAAGAAAAATAGCGACATTGCTATTGGAAATGTTATAGGATCTAATATTTTTAATGTGTTGCTGATTGTACCGATGAGTTCTTTTGTACATCCCATCTCCTATCAGTCGAAATTTACAACAGATGTCTTAATTTTACTTGGAGGAACGCTATTTCTTCTTCTTGCTATGAGACTGGGCAAAAGGAATTTAGTAGATCGATGGGAAGGAGCCGTTTTACTCATATTTTATGGAGCTTATACTATTTCCCTTTTTTAGTGCACTGAATACAGCTGGAAGGAATAGTGTGTTTATGGTAGGCGAAACGCGATGTTCGCGTCAGCGATGGGGAAGGCCATCCAGCCGAAGGGTGGATGGGTCCTAACCTCCCGTCAGGGAGGGCGCAGGACCGATAGCCTGGACCGTAGCGACCCCCGCCCTGGATTGGGCGGGGGTGACGCCCAAAAAATTAATAAAATATTGTATTGCTGAGCAGAAGTGATAGAAAGTGGAGGGCTCTATTTCATGCCCTTGAGCCACTTTTTGAAATCCGGGGATCGGTAAGTGCTGCTATAAACTTTCTCTTCTAAGGGGAGTGGGGGGGCTAATTCAATTTCCAAGCGGGATTTACTCGCTTTATGTAATTTAGATATCGCTTTGTAGTGAAGAATTACCTGGCGATTGACTCTAAAATACTGGTGGTTGCAACACTCTTTCATTACCTCTTCCAAACCCATGGATACGGGATATTTTTTCCCCTCAAAGGTCATCAGATACGCCATATGGTGGTAGATAAAATAATAGGCCACTTCAGAATAAGGAATGACGCGTAATTTTCCGCCAATTTCTATTAAATGGCGTTGTCCCTCTAGTGTAGCTTGTGAGGAATTATTCGTCCTTTCTTTAAAATGCTGATCATATTTTTTAAGTGCTTTGTCAAGGGACTCTTTTTTAATGGGTTTTAATAAGTAATCTACAGCCATATACCGGAAAGCTTCTATTGCCCGGTCATCATAAGCCGTTGTAAAGATAATGGGCATATCTATTTCTCTTTCTTCAAGTAATTGAAAACTATCTCCGTCGCCCAGTGCAATGTCAAGGAGCAATAAATCACCTTTCTTAGGAGAAGAAAAGTAGGTTTTTGCTTCTTTTAAGCTTCTCAATACCTCGATGATCTCCACATTGTAATCTGTTTTTTCCAAGAGCCGTTGTAACCTTCGAGCCGCCGGAGCTTCGTCTTCTACAATAATAATCTTCATGCCTTTTCTTTTTTAATTAAGGGAAGAGTTACAATAAACTGATCTTGCTTTTCCTGCCAGCGAACCGTTTTTTTTGTTTGGCTTTCGTATTGTTTTTGCAATGATTCAAGACCAAAACGCGTGGATGCCGGCTTGACCGTTTTCTTTTGTAAATTATTTTTGACGACAATTTGATTGTCACCTATTTCTATGTGAATATGTAGAGGAGAATCAGCAGATATCACATTGTGTTTGATGGCGTTTTCAATCAAAATTTGTAGGCTGAGCGGAACAATCATTGAATTTGGAGGATAATGTTCAGGAAGTGAGAAATTCAAGCCTTCTTCAAATCTTTTTTTCAAAAGAAAAATGTAACGTTCTACAATTTTTAATTCCTGCTCCAGGGCGATGACTTGTTGTTTTCTGTAAAGGAGCATATTGCGGTAGAAGTCAGATAAATGTTCTATGTACTCTGGTGCTTCTTCTGGATTTTCTTCAACAATATTAATTAAGGTGTTAAAATTATTAAATAAAAAATGGGGATTGATCTGGTTTTTTATTAATTCTAATTCACTTCTGATATGTGCCGACTGCCATTGATCTATTTTTCTATTGCGCGAAATGATATTTTTTACAATCGCATAAATTAGAATTATGGCGATGATGCTTATGGCTATTATAAAGACCGGCCTTTTCCAAAAAGGGGGTGTGATTGTGAAATGGTGCTGATATTCTGTTGGAGAAGAAAAATCATTATTAATGTCTGCTTGCAAAATAAAGGAATACTCGCCGGGAGGTAGTTTTGGATAAATAATGCTTTGATCTCGTGTAACGATCCAATCTGTATCGTAATTTTTGATTTTGTACCTATACCTCACAGCTGAAGGATCGGAATTCCACAGGCCGGTGTATTCTATATTTAATGTATTATTTGTATGTGATACCGAGCTATATTTTTCATTATCTATTTGTACTTTTCCAAGGAATATTTGTTGTATGCGGAGATGAGGTTGGAGTTGGTGCTCCTGCTGGGGGATATAATTGTAGAGTATACTGTCATTTGGCCACCATAAATTGCCCTCGCTATCTCTATCATTGGCGTGTATAAAAAAATTTTGATTTGCAGGGATAAATTGGCTTTCCAGAGGGGCTTGTTGGCCTCTGACAGGATCGTGAATAACAATTTCATTGTCCATAAAAAAATAGAGGTACCCCAGTGAATCAGCAAGAATACTTATACAGGGTGTATTGGGATATAAAGTATCCCAGCTACTGGCTTTAGAATGAAAAATATTGATTCCATCATCCGCAGTACAGAGATAGATATGATTCTTCACTTTTTGTATTTTGTAAATACTTTTTCCATTTAAATAGGTGTTTTGGCGGCCTAAAGAATCTATGACAATAGCCCCCCTGCCATCTTTTCCTAACCAAAGCGCTCCGCTGTTATCTATTTCAGCGTCGTAGATGTATTGAGATTGCGGAATATTGGGAAAATGGTTGGAGAGTATATCTAAAGTCGTTTGATGAATGACGGATAGACCGCCTAAGGTAGAAGCTAGGATAATTGAATCCATTACGTTGATAGAAAGAACACTATTATTGATTAGACCCTCCGTTTGTGAGATATTATAAATCTTATCTTCTTGAGGGGAAAAGACATAAAGGCCGTTTCCGAAACTAGCACACCACAACTGATTTCTCTGAGGCTGCCATTTAAGGTGCAGAAAATTGATTCCTGGTAATATACGATCGAGGATTTTTTGGGTTTTTAAATCATATATAACGATGCCATTATCCGTGCCCAGGTAAGCAAGGGGTTCTGCAATAGATATACATTGTATGGATGTAATGGGGGTGGAATAAACTGAAATCCTAGGATGTACGACGGTAAGCAAGCTGGATTGGCTTTGCAACCAGATTCTATCTTGTTCATCGATTACGGAGCTGAGAATATTTTCCGGCGGGTTCTTTAGGGAAATTTGGGTTTGCTTATTAGTAGAGTCATTAAAGAAGAATAAATGAGTACGATTGGAAAAAAATATTCGATTTCCAGACCGCTGGCTGAGAGAGGAAATAGCTGATGGAGACTCGAATATTTTCGTCGTACTTTTATCCTTCCAATCTATTCGGTAAAGCGTTCCGTCGTAATCTGCAGTCCATAAAAGATCATTTTCACTATCCCCTATACATTGGGTAATAATATGATTTTTCAAAAAAGAGATATTCTTTCTTGAGGTCGCCGTGCTGTCAAACAAGTTTTTGTTGATGATTTGAATACCCCGATCAGTCGCAATGGCAAGTTGATTTTTTTTCCAAACGAAGAGGTCGTAAATATCGTCACTATAAAGGCCTTGTTCACTATTGATGGATAACCATTGTCCCATGCTATCTAAACGAAACACCCCTTGACCATAGGTGCCTACGAATAAGTACCCCTGGCTGTCAAACTGTAATTGACGTATGGGTGTATTTATACTGTCAGTAGTTTGAGGAAAAGGAGTATAGGCCCTTCCATTAAATAGAGAAAGTGTACCGTCCTCAAAACCTACTAAATATTTATCGAGATAAGGAATTATGGATGTAGCAGTATTGCTAAGGGGCGCTTTGCGCTGAAATTGCTCCCAACGTCGGCCATCGAAAGAAAAAAGGCCCCGGTCTGTCAAGAGATGGTAGAGACCGCCCTTTTCTTTTTGAGCTTTTATGATTTTTACATTGCGCAGTTCACGTGGTCCCTCATAACTCACAGTAGCGGAAAATTGAGCCGTGAGTAAAGTAGAGAACAAAAAGACGATGGAGAAAATCAGAAAATATTTCAAGTAGATTTTGTATTAGTTACCGTCATCTGAATTTCAATTTCCGGGGAAATTTTCTTTTCTACAATTCTAGGAATTCGAATATCATATTGGGCCAAACGAAGAGTAAAGGAGGACTCAATTGTAATCTCGTTTTCTGTAATGATTACTCGATTGCTGATGATTTCTTCCTGTTCTCTTCCGTGGATATTAAAAGTTCCCTTCGTTTTGACCTTATATGTTCCCTCTTGATCGTAATCAATCGTTCCCAAAATTTTCCCCGCATAACTGATATTGGGATAGCGGTGAGATTCCATATAGTTTTCATTGAAATGTTGTCGTTGAAGATCAGAGTTAAAACCGATAAAACTCCTAACAGGAATCTGAAAGGCGAAAGTATTGCGCAAAGTATCTATCATTCCCTTGAGTTCATCGGAGCGAGCGGTTATTTTTTCCTGGGGCGCATCAGAGAGGAAAATAACCTCCCCTTCGAAGGATAATATAGAGCTGGTCGATTGACCTTGCATGATGGGAAGTAGAGCAATACTTAATAACAGGAATATAAAAAAACGGGATAAGGCCAGCGATGTGTTCATAACAGACTCCTTTGTTACTATAACGAAAGAATGCTTAAAAAGGATATCTCCATACGTCACATGAAAGGAAGAGTATATAGAGATACCCTTCAAATATAAGTAATTATGCAATAGGGCAAAGTCTATTCGGCACGTTCATGTGTTATCTCAGTGCTATCCAGCACTGAGCCCGCGGAAGGGTTGAAATGAGCAGGTATATTTAGTATTATGAATCATGCAGCCTTTTTCAACATTAAATGTCTCACTCAGTAGAAATTCTTCCCATTCAGGGCAACGGATACTAGTTTATATCAAATTAGATTTAGTTTTGACGTATAATAGCTAAATATGAAACAGATAGTGTTTTTTGGCGGATTAATTCTGGCGGTCACCATTGCTGTCTCTATGGGTTCATGTGTCCACGATCCACTTTTCCCCATGGACGATGATATGGATGATGTGGATACCATGGATATGGATACGACCATTACCGGGGATCCTTGTGACTCAACGGTCGTTTACTTTGAAAGAGATGTTTTACCTCTATTTCAAACGAATTGTGCTTTTAGTGGATGCCATAATGAGGCGAGCGCTCAGGAAGATATCATATTAACGAGCTATGAGAATGTAATGAATTCTGATGTCGTGGAGGCATTTCGATTAGACAACAGCGACTTGTATGAAGTGCTGACTGAAGATGATGAAGACAAAAGAATGCCACCACCGCCGGCGAATCGATTATCCAGTGAAGACATTAATACGATAGCTGAGTGGATTTTACAGGGAGCTACCAATGCAACTTGTGATGAAGAGGAAGAGTGTGATTTGACTATGGTAAACTATAGTGAGGAGATCGTTTCCATCCTCCAGGGGGGGTGTATTTCCTGTCACAACCAAAGTACTGCATCCGGAGGCGTTCGGTTGGATAATTATGAACAAGTGGCAGTAGTTGCCGGGAATGGTCGATTGCTAGGAGCGGTCAGTTGGAGTCCGGATTACATCAATATGCCTTTTGGAGGGACTCAAATAGATGATTGTTACATAAATCAAATAGAAACCTGGATTGATGCCGGTTTTCCCAATAATTAACAAAATGCGAAACTTCCTTTTTCTTCTGATTCCGCTATTGTCTTTTTCCGCTTGTTATTACGATGTGGAGGAGACCTTGTATGCCGGATTGGAATGTGAAACTGAATCAGTTCAATATTCAGACGAGATACGCCTAATATTGGATAACAGTTGTATGATTTGTCATAATGCGGCGAGCAACTTCGGGAATATTAAGCTGGAAACATACGAACAAGTGGTTCAGCGGGTAGAAGATGGTCGATTATTGGGTGCCATCCGTCACGAATCCGGATTTTCTCCTATGCCGCAAGGAAACCCCAAACTCTCAGATTGTCAAATTGCACAAATCGAAGCCTGGATAGATGAAGGCTACCCTCAAAATTAGCATACTATGAAAACTTGGAAATGGATATTATTGGGTTTAATTCTCATTGGAATAATTGGTGGCGGCATTGCTTATCAGCAATATTTTAAACCCCATGCAGACCTCTCTCAATCTGAGGCAAAGGCAGAAATGAACGCTGAAGAACTCTACAATGTATTCGATGAAAATGAATCCGAAGCGAACAAAAAGTATCTCGATGAAGTCATCGATGTGGAGGGCACGGTTAAAGAAATAAATATAGAAAATGATAAATCAGTAGTGCAACTGGCAACTTCGCATATGATGGGAGGGGTGATTTGTGAGTTTGAAGCAGGAGCACTGAAGGATATTCCCTCACAGGGAGACAACATTCGCGTTCGTGGCATATGTACCGGAATGCTTATGGATGTTGTCCTGGTAAGATGTATACTATTAAATAACGAAAAACAACAATAAGATGAAAAAGATAACTATTTTATTCAGTTTAATGGGCCTGATGTTTTTTCTTTCTCTCGATATGCAGGCACAAAAGTTCTTCACGAGAGAAGCAAAAATCTCTTTTTATAGCGAAGCTCCGCTGGAAAAAATCGAAGCAGTAAATGGCGCAGGGACTTGCGTAATTGATTTTGAAAGCCAACAAATGGAGTTTGCTGTTTTGATCAAGGCTTTTCAATTTGATAAAGCGTTAATGCAGGAACACTTTAATGAAAACTATATGGAAAGTCACAAATTTCCCAAAGCTACGTTTAAAGGGAAAATTGTTGAGCCGAACGCTATAGATTACAAAAGCAACGGAGAGTATGATGTTACGGTAGAAGGAAAACTCACTATTCACGGAGTAGAAAATGAAATCTCTGCACCGGGAACCATTATTATCAATGGGGAGGAGATTCAAGTCAACTCTAAATTTAGCGTTGCAGTGAAAGATTACGATATTTCCATCCCCGCGGTGGTGCGGGATAATATCGCGAAAAATGTTGAAATTACCGTAGCAGGAGACTTGGAACCCCTTAAGTAAAATTAGCTATGCAAAAGATCCTTATTCTATTAGGTTTCGCCTGCTTTTTTATTCAGTCAGCTCATGGCCAGGATGACTTACTTTCCCTATTGGGAGAAGAGGAAGAAACAACAGATTATGCCATAGCGAGTTTTAAGACCAATCGGGTGATTAATTTGCATTCCCTGGAAAACACTTCTCATGGAGTTTTGGACATCAAAATTTCTCATCGTTTCGGCATGATAAACTCAGGTTGGTACGAATTGTTTGGTCTGGATGCAGCCAGTATCCGCATCGGGGGAGATTATGGAGTAACGGATAACCTCATGGTGGGCTTTGGAAGAAGCAGTTTTGAAAAAACCTACGATGGATTTTTAAAATATAGAGTTTTGCGACAAAGCAGTGGAGCGAAAGTCATGCCTGTCACGCTGGCGCTATTCTCAAGTATGGCCGTAAAGGGAACCCGATGGCCAGACCCGGCCAGAGAAAATTACTTTTCTTCAAGGCTCTATTATACCCATCAACTAATTATAGGGAGGAAATTCAATGAATCCTTTAGTTTGCAACTTAGTCCCACACTCGTTCATAGAAATATAGTAGAAACGGAGTCCGAAGCCCACGATGTTTTTGCTCTAGGTTCGGCCGCTCGCTTGAAGCTGACTAAACGCATCGCCTTAAATGCGGAATACATTTACGTGGCACCGAATCAAATAGCGGAAGGGTTCAAAAACTCCTTGTCCATTGGTTTTGATATTGAAACGGGAGGGCATGTCTTTCAGCTTCATTTTACCAACTCTACTTCTATGATAGAAAAAGGATTTATTACGGAAACGACCGGAGATTGGGCAGGAGGAGGCATACATTTCGGTTTCAATGTAAGTCGGGTATTTACAGTTCACCGCCCGGGGAACTAGTCCGACTGCCTCTGTGTTGAAATATTAATTTTCTCACCTTTTTTATACCCACGATGATGCGGCATCACATACTACTTATTCTTTTCTTGAGCTACTTGGGAAGCTGCTCTATTTTTGCTCAAGTGAAGGTTGAAAGAGAGTCCCGAATAGACAGAGAAGAGGTTCCCGAAAAAGCACTGAACTTCATTGAGCGTTTAGGGGATACATCGAATGAGAAATGGTACAGCGAAGAGAACCTCGATGGAAAAGCCATAGAAGTCAAAATGAAAAGATTTGGGAGTCGCTACAGCGTGAAGTTTACTCCTGAGGGCAATTTAGTCGATGTGGAACGCGATCTGAAATGGAGACAAATTCCTGAAGAAGTAGCAGAAGAAATCATAGAGGAACTCGAAGAAGAGTTTGACAAGCTAAAGTGGGAAAAAATTCAAATTCAATTCATAGCAGATCCTGAGGAAATGCTTGCCTATTTGAAAAAGAATAAAGAAAAAGACGAAATTGAGACTTACTACGAAATAGTTTTTCAGGGAAAAAAAGAAGGGAGCTATAAACTCTATGAATTTCTCTTTGATTACGAGGGGGAAATAGTAGAAAGAAGCCGTATTTTGCCGAGAAACACGGATAATTTAGAGTTTTGAGAATCATTTTTACTTTCCTCAGTCTGTTTTTTGCTTTCATTCAACTTTCAGCACAGGCCAGCCTGCGACTTGGCGTTCTCCCTTCCGTAAATATTACGAGAAGTCTCCATCCCGATTGGAGTATGAACCTCAATATTGAACATCGCGCGATCAACCATTTAGATGACTTTAAGGGAAATAAAGAATCGGGCATTTGGCAAACGGATCGCACCGATATTGGGCTCTTTGCCTCTCACCGTTTGCGCATTGGACGCTACATAGCAGGGGGGTACATGGCACGCATCAAGGACCAACAATGGATCCATCGCCTGCGTCAGCAATACACCTTTGTGTATAGGAACAGCAATTTTCGTTGGGCCCATCGTATCGTTACGGATCAAACGTTTTCTCCCGACGCATCCGCAGTATTTCGGTTCCGGAACCGTATCGCTATAGATCTCCCTTTGGAAGGTAGCGTATTGGATCCCCGGGAATTTTACTTCAAAGGCGGCAGCGAGTATTTAGTTAATTTGCAGGATCAAAATATTTCACATGAACTGCGTTTCGTTCCTGTCCTCGGTTACGCACTCACGGACAATAATAAATTTGAGGCAGGTATAGATTATCGTTGGGAGCACCTCCACTCTTCTTTTAACCGCAACAGCTTTTGGTTCCTATTGCAATGGTATTTTGTTTTATAATTTTTTTTGGGCGTGACCCCCACGCGGTGGGGGTCGGGTCGTCCGGGGGTTCCGTACAGATGGATGGCAAAGCCACCATCTGTACCCGTTCGCGAGCTCCGGCCCCTCCCACCCCTCACGCAATAAGGATAAGATGAACAACAGACTGCTTTTTGGAAGGCACCATTCTTGTCCACCCCACCTTTTCATTGCGATGAAAACATAATGAGAGCGGAATCCTACATCAATTGAGAAATTGTGAATGTTTTATGATCCCTTCTTGAACGGGTTTTTCGTAAGTACTCTTATCTTAGGAGCATGTACGACAGTGTTATTATTGGTGGTGGGTTGGCAGGATGGGCAGCCGCTATCACTTTGCGAGCGGTGGGCTATGATGTATTACTGCTGGAAAAAGGGCGCCTTCCCAGACACAGAGTGTGCGGAGAATACTTATCTGCAGAAGTACTTCCACTGCTAGATCAATGGGAGGTAGATCTTCCCGTCCGACCCTCCGTAGATCGCGTACAATTGTCTTCAGCTGACGGGACAGTAGTCGAAACCCACCTGCCTCTCGGAGGCGTGGGAATGAGCAGGTACACCCTGGATGGGGCTCTCTACCAAAGGGCCCTTGATATGGGAGTTGTGGTTCGTCTGGAAACAAAAGTAACCGCCGTTCAGCAGCGCGAAGAACATTACGAAATTGGAACAAATGCCGGAGACTTTGTGGGACGATGGGTGTTGGGCTGTGATGGGAAGGGACAATCTTCCTATCAGAAAAATATTGACGCCGAATATGTGGAGAGTTACGTAGGTTTCAAACAGTATTATCGGCTGGACTTTCCCGAAAATTTGGTTGCCCTGCATGCATTCAAAGGAGGATATGGAGGCGCTGTATTAGTGGATAATGGATGGGTTGATGTTGCTTATATGCTTAGACAGGATGTTTTTTCAAAATATAAAAACATCGAGCTGGCAGAAAGCAAATTATTATCGGGCAACCCATGGATGCGTCGCTTGCTAACGGATGGAAAGGCGATGTGGGATCGGCCCATGGCGGTGGCAAATTTTCAATTAGGTCGAAAACCCTGGACGGAGATGCAGGTCTCTCCAGCCGGAGATGCCGCTGCGATGATCCCTCCCGCTAGTGGTAATGGTATGGCCATGGCCTTGTGGAGTGGACAACTCTTGGGAAATAATGTCATTTTCGCCCTTAGAAATAATAGTTCCAGGGAAGAATTGGTAGCGAACTATCAACAGTCGTGGGAGGACAACTTTGGTCGACGAATGTGGTATGGACGACAAATTCACAATGTATTTCAATATCCGCGAATGGCCAATTGGGCTGCTCGATTGCTTCGGTATTGGCCGGGACTTCTGCATCCAGTAATTCGCGCCACGCACGGACAAGTCAAAACGTAAATAATATGAATTGGAAAATAAGATCCAGAGCTGAGGAAGCAATGGATGATATGAACCTCTCCGGCCCAGTGTTGGAAAATACACTGAAAGATTTATCGCGTGTTCACCGGCTCCTGGGAGGGCATGCCAGCACGACTCGCGCCTTTCGCTTGTTGGCCTCTTCGGGACAGAGTCCACAACGAATAATAGATGTTGGATGTGGCGGTGGAGATAGTTTGATATCTATTCATTCCTGGGGAGAAAAATCTGGAAGATCTTTAGAAATAGTTGGCCTTGACGCCAACAGAGCTGCAGTAGAGTATGCAAAACAGCAAACAGTAGGCATTAAAAATATTAGTTGTATAGAGGCAGACATATTTGATAATAATTTGGAAATAAACGGGTTTGATACCGCATATTTCTCTTTAATTTGGCACCACTTTTCAGATGAGGAAATTTTAAAGTTGCTCAAGCACTGTGAACAAGCAGGGATTGTTAACATTATTGTCAATGATCTTCATCGTCAGATCTGGGCCTATCGTTTATTTTCTATCGCTACGCGTGTTTTTCAATTTTCAGAGATGGCTCGGGCTGATGGACTATTGTCTATCCAGAAGGGTTTTTTACGCGAAGAGTTGGATGCGATAATGAAGAAGAGTAATTATCAGAAAATGCGTTTAGAGTGGGCCTGGGCATTTCGCTATTTGCTGATCGCTCAACGGGACAATTCGTAAACTACACTATTGAGAAGGCAGACATATAAGAGGGCAAGGATTGAAATGAAAGATAGAATGTGGGCAAGGGAAATATATCCAAGGCACTTTTATGATTTATCTCGACAAGCGGTGTTTGATCGGCCAAGACCAGCCTGTGCATTTAGGCGACAACTACTTTTTGCAGAAAGAGAGATTGTGTCTCGAGTTGTTCATACTATATTTGCGTCACTGCTGCGCAGGGGGGCCGATACCCAATAAATTGGGGAGAGGCAGATCCGGTGCCATCGGCGCCGGAGCCGAGAGAATAACGAGCCCCGAAGCATAAGGCCGACCCCAATGCGTTGGGGTCGGGACGCCCAAATCAAAAAAATATTACAATCGTTTTAACCGATGAAGGGAAAAAATGATTTAGCAATCCGATGGTTTGTTCTCGTAAGGGTTTGGAATGTGGCAGGAGAAAGTTAATGACCTAATGTGCCATGGCTAGCGTAAAAAATATTATATTCAAGAAGAAAACTGGCTTAAATTTAGTTCTATAGGTATACGGGACGCACAAAAGAAAATGATAATAAATGAAGTCACATCCACCTACTATTATTGGCACGGCGACGGCGGTTCCTTCCTATACCAAAAGTACTGAGGAGATTCTCGGCTATCTGGAGGAGTTTTTGAAAGATCAAGAGGAGCGATTTCGACAAAAAGTGATGCGAATTTTTAAGTATGCTCAAGTCGACCGTAGATATGCCATCATGTCTGCAGAAGATGTATTTCGTCCCATGAGTTTTGAGGAGAAAAACCGGAAATATGTCACAGCAGCGAAGAGTTTGTCCGAAGAAGTCTTGAGAAAAGCCTTAGAGGATGCTAATACAGCTCCTGGCGAACTGGACTATATTATTACTGTGAGTTGTACGGGCTTTATGATCCCTTCTGTAGATGCTTATTTAATTAATAGTTTGGGTTTATCGCCGGATATCGTAAGACTACCCGTTACGGAAATGGGATGTGTTGGAGGAGTGTCCGGCTTGATTTATGCGGAGCAATTTCTAAAGGCCAACCCCAATAAGAAAGCAGCGGTGGTAGCCGTCGAAGCGCCCTCAGCAACTTTCCAAAGGAGAGATTTTTCCATGACGAATATGGTTAGCGCCGCTATATTTGGCGATGGAGCCGCTGCGGTGATTCTCAGCTCACATAAGGAAGACTCTGGCCCAGTGATACGCGGAAGTGCGATGTACCATTTTTATAATGAGACTGAAATGATGGGTTTCGAAGTCGTGGATAGTGGGTTTCAGATGGTGCTGGATGTGGAAGTACCCGAGAAAATTGCCGAAGAATTTGAGGACATTATTCATCCCTTTCTTCAAGACAATGGTTTGCAAATTCAGGATATCGACCATTTAATTTTCCATCCGGGTGGAAAGAAAATTGTACGTTTAGTAGAGGATTTATTTAGCCAATGGGGAAACAATATAGAGCACACTAAAGAGGTACTTCGGCAATATGGAAATATGTCCAGTGCAACGGTTTTATTTGTTTTGCATAAGTTTCTCCAGGAAGAGAGAAAACCGAAAGAAAAGGGCTTGATGTTGAGTTTTGGTCCCGGCTTCACCGCACAAAGAATATTATTGGAATGGCAATAGAGGGAGCATATAAAGATTGTGGTTATTGGGCGCTGATCATCGGTGGGTCTTCCGGCCTGGGTTGGGCGAGTGCTCGACAGTTGGCTCGACAGGGAATGAATCTAGCGGTAGTGCATAGAGATCGAAAGTCTTATCTGCGGGAATGGGGTCCCCAATGGGAAGCATTGGCGGATGAAGGGGTGAAACGCATGCGCTGGAACGCAGATGCTTTGCAGGAGGAGCAGAGGAATAAGATTATTGAGGAGCTCAAGGAGAGGATGGAGGATCAAGAGCAAGTGAAGGTGATGTTGCACTCGCTGAGCAAAGGCAGTTTAAAAGCGATGGCCGGCCACCCGGCCTTAAATAAAGCTGACCTGAGTATTACTATGGACGCGATGGGTTTGAGTTTGTATCATTGGGCAAAAGCACTTAAAGATCGGGAGTTGCTCACCAGCGGGAGCCGGATACTGGCTTTTACCAGTGCGGGAAATCAACGGGTTTGGCCACATTACGCAGCCGTTAGTGCAGCAAAAAATGCCCTGGAAAGCATCAGCCGGTCCATGGCAGTGGAATGGGGTCCTGAAGGCATCCGATCTAATGTCATCCAAGCGGGGATAACCGATACTCCATCCCTCCGGATGATCCCGGGATATAATGATCTCAAGGCGTGGACCGAAAGGCACAACCCTTCCGGTCGTATGACGCAAGCGGATGACGTAGCTCAAGCGGTGGACTTACTCTGCCGACCCGAAGCAGACTGGATCAATGGCGTTATACTCCCCGTAGATGGTGGTGAAAACAACATTTAGAAAATGAAGAAGTATCAACAATTTTTGGATGCCCTACCCTATGGCCCGGGATTTCTTTTTGTCGATGGATTCACAAGTATGGACGAAGACAAAGTAGAAGGTTACTATCACTTTGGTGGAGAGGAATATTTTTATGCACATCACTTTAAAGATCATCCCATCACTCCGGGCGTAGTTTTGATTGAATGTATGGCTCAGATTGGGTTGATGGGTCTTGGAATGTTTATAGAACGCGAGAGATTAACTAGTAATTTACCTCTGATGGTCATGACAGATACTGAAGTGAAATTTCACCGAGGGGTTCCACGTGGAACATCAGTAGTCGTCAAAGCCAAAAAAATATATTATCGAATGGGAAAGCTCAAGGTCAGTGTGGAAATGAAGGATGAAAGTGAAAGCTGGATTGCTGTGGGTACTTTATCCGGCATGTTGAAGATAAACGAAAATGGAGAATAGAGAAGACGACAATCGAATAGCTATTACTGGCCTTGGGGTGGTTTCTCCGAATGGGGTGGGAAATGAACACTTTCTGGCCGCTTTACGGGAGGGGCGCTCCGGGATTCGAAAAATAGAGCTTCTGGAGAAATTAGGGTTTCGATGCACGGTTGGCGGTCAACCAGAATTGACCGATGAAACCTTAGCTCAATACCTCAGCCCATTAGAGCAAAAACGGATTGTAGCAGATGGTGTTCGCTTTGGGGTCTTATCGGGATTGATGGCCTGGGAAGATGCCGGACTGAAACGGGCCACAAAAGAAGAAGTGTATTGGAATTCTGGAGTTATGATGGGCGCAGGGATGAGCGGTGGAGATGTTTTTGGCGCTGGCGTATCAATAGTAAACCAGGGAAGGGTGAAGCGCCTGGGCAGTGTGACCTGCCCCAACACAATGAGTAGTAGCGCCAGTGCCTTTTTAGGCGGCCTGATTGGTTGTGGAAATCAAGTTTCGACGAATGCCAGTGCTTGTGCCAGTGGTACAGAGGCGATCCTTTTAGGAGCAGAGCGAATACGTAGAGGGTTAGCCGACCGGATGGTTTGTGGCGCCTGCGATAGTGGAAGTGAATATGTAAGAGCGGGTTTTGACGCAATGCGAGTGCTCAATAGCAGGAGTAATGATGCACCGCAGGAAGCTAGCCGACCGTTAAGTGCCAGGGCAGCAGGTTTTGTCCCATCAGCAGCAGGAGGGGCTTTGGTGCTCGAAAGACTTTCAGCAGCAAAAGCTCGCGGGGCACGTATTTATGCTGAAATTTTGGGTGGAGCAGTGAATAGCGGTGGTCAGCGAATGGGAGGGTCTATGACTGCTCCTAATAGGGAAGCAATACGATTAGTGCTCCGTTCGGCTTTGCGGCATGCTCAGTGCACTGCCAATAGTGTGGATGTGATCAGTGGACACCTCACGGCAACTCGGTTTGATCCCTATGAAATAGAAGCCTGGGCTGACGTCTTAGGGTGCCGCCCGGAATCCTTTCCCTATGTGCAGGCTTTAAAATCTCTTACGGGACACGCACTGAGTGCCTCGGGTGCATTAGAGGCTGTCGCACTGACGATGCAATTACATCATGGATTTTTACATCCTAATTTGAACATTGACCCATTACATGCTGATGTGGTGAGACGAATTGCCGAAGATCGAATTCCAAAGACCTATGGAAAACAGCCGCTTTCCATTGGGATGTCTGCCAGCTTTGGTTTTGGCGATGTTAATGCTTGCCTGGTCATAAAAAAGTATACTAATGAGTAATTCGTTCATCGCTACGTTTGACTGCATGGGCTGAAAATACTACCTTCGAATACTATGAAAATCCCCATTCAATTTTATTATCAAACAGACTTTGTGCTTCCAAATGAGGAAGAGCAAAAGAGAAAGCTGTGGCTTTGTGTAGAAGGAGAGCAATTGGAAGTCGATCAACTGCAGTATATTTTCATGTCGGATGAGCAACTATATGCAATGAATGTGGAGTATTTAGGGCATGATTTTTACACGGATATTATTACCTTTCCTTTGCATGAAGAGCAGGCCCCTCTTTTGGCAGATATGTATTTGAGTATTGATCGGATTAAGGATAATGCCAAAGAACTACATATTGATTGGCGCACTGAGTTGGATCGGGTGATGTTACACGGGATACTACACTTAGCCGGTTACGATGACAAGACCGAAGAGGCTCAGAAAGAAATGCGCAGCAAAGAGAACAACTATTTGCAGCAGGACCCCAAATTATAAAATGTTCCACGTGAAACTATGATATCAGGAATAAAAGTACGTTGCCCAATCCCTTTATGTTTAGAGTCCGTAGGACTTCCTAATATTAAGGTGGCTCTGGAAGATCACTATGTTGAAGCAACTTTTTCGCCCGCACAGGGGCCAGGGACGTTGATTGAAGTGCAGTGCTCGTCCGCAACGGCAGCTCAGAAAAAACAACTCAAAGAAGAACTGGACCCTTACCTGGAAGGAAGCTCTCACGATGTGACTTTACTGTGGACAACCTTGGGTGGAAGTAAAAACAAAAGCTTTCCACTTGAAAAACAGCTATTCTTTCATTGCGTAGAACATACCAGAGAATTCTTTTCACGCAAAGACCACGAATTTTCAATACATCAAAAATGGGAGTCCCCGCTGGACTTAATGCAAGTTTCAGGGAAGTTTACTTATCGACAAAATGAAAAACATGGCTCACTCCCCTATCCGGCCGGATGGAGTTTTCTGATCGTAAAATGGAACACGCCCTTTGCGACACCTCCACCTTCTGATCAACAAGCCTTAATTCTATCAGAAGCCCTGTACAAGAACAATCCTTTTCTCTTGAATGAATTAGCTACACCACTCAAAATTCGAGAAGCGTTTGCGGGACAATTAGAGCACTTTCTCTGTGCCTGGCCTCTGCCGGTAAGTGCACAAGTGCTATTTGTATTTCCCCACTCCCAAAAGCGACAATCCTTTTTAAAAGCGGTGAAGAATTCGTATCATTGTGAGCCCACAGCATTGGATACCCTGGGTATCCATGTGGTATAATATCGTTCCACGTGAAACATAAACGAACATGAAAGTAACACACCTGCTCCTAATACTATTGTGCTTGCCCATTTTGGTCATCTCACAAAACCCCGAGGGAAACACGCACCCTTTTCAACAAATTGAAGACCTGTTACCTACACCCAATGCTTATCGCTCGGGATCAGGAGCCCCTGGCCCGGAGTATTGGCAGCAACAAGCCGATTACGAAATGTCCATAGAGCTCGACGATGAGGAACAGCGGATTTATGGAGAACAAACCGTAACCTATTACAATAATTCCCCCGAGGAGCTCACCTACTTATGGATGCAATTAGACCAAAATGTCAGAGCGAAATCCTCGGACTCTTATAAAATAAGAACGAGTTCTATTTCACCAGAAACATCCATACGACGGCTCATGAGCTTAGAGCCCTGGTTTGATGGTGGATTTAAACTTGATTATCTGCGGGATAAAAGCGGAAATGCCCTCGATTATACAGTGAACAAAACGATGATGCGCATCGACCTGGAGGAACCGCTCAGACCTGGTCAATCTTATTCCTTTTCAGTCAAGTGGTGGTATAATATTAATGACCGGATGAAAGTCGGTGGACGATCCGGAATGGAGTATTTTCCCGAAGAGGATAACTACCTCTACACCATTGCGCAATTTTTTCCTCGAATGTGTGTGTTCGACGATATCAATGGTTGGCAGAATAAACAGTTTTTGGGAAGAGGTGAATTTGCAGTACCCTTTGGAAATTACGATGTGAAGATTACTGTGCCGGAAGATCATATCGTCTCATCTACTGGAACATTGCAAAACGATAAGCAGGTTTTACCTCAAGAAAAAAGAGACCTCCTGGAGAAAGCGCGGAAGTCTTTCGATACTACCGTAATTATTTACTCTCAAGCGGAAGCGGAAGAACGAGAAAAAACCCACGCCACAGAAACAAAAACATGGCATTTCAAAGCAGATAACGTCCGCGACTTTGCTTTTGCCAGCTCTCGAAAGTTTATTTGGGATGCCATGGCTGTAGATATCGGCGGCGAAACCGTGATGGCAATGTCTATGTATCCAAAAGAAGGCAATCCTCTTTGGGAAAAATACTCAACGAAAGTAGTCGCGCACACACTCAAATGGTACTCACATTATACCATTGATTACCCCTATCCCGTAGCTTGGTCGATTAATGCTGCTCGAATTGGTATGGAATATCCTATGATTTGCTTCAATTATGGTCGACCAGCATCGGATGGCACCTATTCGCAAAGAATAAAATACGGAATGATTGGAGTGATCATTCACGAGGTCGGGCACAACTTCTTCCCAATGATCGTTAATTCTGACGAACGCCAGTGGACCTGGATGGATGAAGGGCTCAATACATTTACACAGTACTTAACAGAACAGCAATGGGAGCCGGATTATCCGAGCCGTCGAGGACCGGCACATAAAATTGTGGACTATATGGAGGGCGATAAAAACAATATCTCCCCTATTATGACCAACTCTGAAAGCATTTTTCAGTTTGGTAATAATGCCTATGGCAAGCCAGCCACGGCCTTAAATATCTTGAGGGAAACCATTATGGGACGCGAACTTTTCGACCACGCGTTCAAAACCTATGCGGAACGATGGAAATTTAAGCATCCCAGCCCGGCCGACTTCTTTCGAACTATGGAAGACGCTAGTGCAGTTGATCTGGATTGGTTTTGGCGGGGTTGGTTTTACACGACTCAGCATGTAGATATCGCGATGGAAGAGGTTGATATTTATCGGCTGAATTACGAAAGCCCGGAAGAGTATGCAGAGGCTTTGGAGCAGGAAGCGGATATTCCGGCAATTAGCAAATTGAGATATCGAGCACAAGAAGATAAAACCTATGCAGAAATAGATACTGCGCTCGTAGATTTTTATACTGAAAATAACGGACCCCGCTTTGATGCCGGAGATGAACAAGACTATATTGAGTATTTTGAATCTCTCTCTGAGGAAGAAAAAGCTTTTCTGGAGGAAGGACACTATTTTTATGAGATAACATTCGAAAATAAGGGAGGCTTGGTGATGCCCATTATTCTTCGTTTTGAGTATGCCGATGATACAGATGAGGTGATTCGAATTCCTGCAGAAATTTGGAAAATGGGAAGAGATAAAGTGTCAAAAGTGTTTCAAACGGAAAAGGAGATTAAACAAATTGAACTCGATCCGTTTTACGAAACGGCAGATACAGATCGATCGAACAACTTTTTCCCTCCGCAAACCCAACCCAGCCGATTTGAACTGTTCAAGCAAAAAAACAATCCACAGGAAAATCCGATGCAAAGAGCCAGACGCTTGCAAGATTAGATCTTGCTTCTAATATTGAGCCAAGGGCAAAAAAAAGCCGAATTAACAGAGATTCGGCTTTTTTTGCTCTGAGAATGGATCAAGAGGCAATGGGCAGTAAAAACACATAAACAACTAATAATCAGGCAGACATATAATTTTTAGCCGGAATAAAAGCCATATATTTTCATCGTAGAGAAAGTCACTGCAGGACAACCCGGAATATCTGCAGTATTTCTAGTTAGAATTACCTTTAAGTGGGTTGTTTTAGCTTGTTCAAAGATTTGCTTTATTGGAAACACCGGAAATGAGAATCCAGGAATAGAAAATATCTACTACTGCCTTTTGACCTAGTTTTGTCTGTAGAAGGATAAGCGAGATTGAAAATTTTTGAGGGATACT